>Ga0207864_1000208_pt1 | contig 93163 bp, 98 predicted proteins | sample HigsolmetaAR202D_FD_184834 | JGI IMG/M metagenome (GOLD analysis project Ga0207864, IMG submission 184834) | Ionic liquid and high solid enriched microbial communities from the Joint BioEnergy Institute, USA - AR20-2-D (SPAdes) (version 2) ...
GCAGCGCAACTTGCAATCAACCCAAAAAACCAACAAACATTACTACCCATCCCAGCCTGAAACTTTACTTTTAACCTGTCTCACTTCCGGGGGCAGGCCAATGGGTGTTCCTGCTCGTGCGGGCTGTGCATTGGTTCAACCCTCTGGTCTGGCTTGCCGACCATGCCGCGCGCGCGGAGCAGGAGTTTGCCTGCGACGAATGGGTGCTGAACCGAACAGGTGTTGACCGGTGGAGCTATGGCGAATCGATGCTGGCCATTGCGAACCGAATTCGGCCGGAACGGTGGCTGGCGGGGCCGCGCGTCTCGATGGCGGAATCGGCACGTGGATTGAAGGCGCGACTTGCGCATTTGGCGCAGATTCGCCGGTGCTCACGATGGCAGGCCACCGTGGTTTTCGTTTTTGCAGTGGCCGGCGTCGGAGTTCTGGGGCCCTTGCGGGTTGCTGCGCAGAGCGAGCCGCAGACGGAATTCATTCAGCAAGATTCCGTCGCTGCGAGTGGAGAACGCGTGATCGAGATCGAGTCGAAGCTTGCAGAGATTCCCCCGGATGTCGCTACGGAGGTTTTCGGTGAACTGCTCGACGGCTCGATGTCATCGATTCTCTCTCCGGAGCTGTTTGAGCGCGTCATCCGGAGCCTCGATCAGCGGAAGGGAGTGGATTTGCTCTCCGCGCCCAAGGTGAGTGTGCGTTCGGGCCTGCGGGCGGCCGTGAATATCACTCGTGAGTTTCGCTATCCTGTAGCGTTTGAAGTGGACAAGGCTTCGACGTCCAAGGTTGTGCCCAAGGAGTTCGAGACGCGAAATCTAGGGATCGAGCTGGATGTCGAACCGGTCGCGGGGCCGGATGGAAGCATTGAGCTCCCGCTGAGTGCGCGAGTGACGGATTTCCTGGGCTTTGTGAACTATGCGCCGAATGCCCCTCGGAGTTCCCAGCGCGGACAGAATGCGCTTGAAGCCGAGATCAGACAGGTGGGGAGTTCGGGTGCCATCAACCAGCCGGTTTTCGAAGTTCGCCAAGTGAATACGTTCATGGAGATCCGTTCCGGCGAAACCGTCATGCTGGGTGGTCTGCGTCGAGGCGACGACGAGGCTGAAATCAGCAGGCTGTTGTTTGTCTTCGTGAAGGCAACGGAAATCGAGGCGTTGCCCCAGCCGGAACCTGTGAAGACCCCGGACGCGCCCTCTCCTCTCATCGATTCAGACTTGCCCTATGGAACTCCCGTGCAGGGGAAACCCGGGTTCGTGATCAGTCCTTATGCGCCGACGGAGGGGTATGTGGACCTTCGCGGCTTTCCGTCCAACACGGAGGTGAAGTGCCCGTATAGCGGGAAGATCTTTCTCGTGCCTTAGGCGAAACTACGCGGCTTCCGCGACCTTGGATTTTGCGGAGGCGGTCTTCTTGGGCGCGGCTTTGCGGGGTTCGAATTCGAAGCCGACCTTGCCGCCTTCGAGTTTGAGGTAGGCCGAGAAGGGGCGGCCCTTCTTCGAAATGAACTTCGGAAGAAGGTCCGTTTTGCCCGTGGTGAGGAGTTTCTGGACCTGCTCGACGGGAATTTCCTTTTGCAAAATGACCTTGCCCATCCGGAAGGCGCATTTCTTTGCGGGCTGATGCTCGCAAACGTAGGCGGCGCCGATGTCGTGGACCTTGCCCTGCTTGCAGACGGGGCAGTCGCCGATCACGGGGGCGTTCGAGAGATCGGGGGGGGCGCCGTTGGAGGCCTCGGCCTCGCCGAAGTCGAAGGTCTGCTTGTGCTCGTTGTCGAGCTTCACGATCGCGGAGAAAGGCCGCCCCATCTTGCTGCGGAAGCCTTCCAGCGGGCCGACGCGGCCTTGCTCGAGCAGCGTCTTGACCTCCTCGCGCTCGAGTTCGCGACCGGCCATGTTTTTCCAGACAAGGAGGCCGCAGCCCTTGCACTCGTAGGCCTTGAAGGATTCCTTGAAAACACCCTCGCCACACTTCGGACACTTTGCCTCGAGATCGTGGAAGTTCCCCACGACCGTGCTCGCGTCGCCGGAGTAGCCCTTGGCCTTGGCGACGATCTCGTCCGTGAAGCGGCGGATGCCCTCCATGAATTGCGGACGGTCCGTGAGGCCCTGCTCCATTTGCTTGAGCTTGAACTCCCACTCGCCGGTCATTTCCGGCGACGTAAGGGCTTCCACGCCGATGCCGCGCAGGAGCGTGATGAGCGAGAGTCCCTTCGAGGTCGCAATGAGATCGCGGCCCTGGCGAACAACGTAGCCGTCCTGGATGAGGCCTTCGATGATCTGCGCGCGGGTGGCCGGCGTGCCGAGACCGCGCTGCGACATCGCCTCGCGGAGTTCCTCGTCCTCGACGAGCTTGCCGGCGCCTTCCATCGCGGAGAGGAGCGTGGCTTCCGTGAAGCGCGCGGGCGGCTTCGTTTCGTTTTCCTTGATCTCGACGGACTCCGTGGTGGCGGATTCGCCGGACTGGATCGCGACCACCGTTTCGTCGTCCGCGCCGGTGGCGGCCTTGCCATAGACGGCGAGCCAGCCGGGGTCGGTGATGATTTTGCCCTCGGTCTTGAAAGCCTCGCCCTCGACGCGCGTGATGCGGGTCGTGACCTCGAACTGCGCCGCCGGATAAAACACCGCGATGAAGCGGCGGGCGACCATGTCGTAAAGCTTCTGCTCCGCCTCGTCCAAATTTTTGGGCACAACGCCGGTCGGGACGATCGCGTGGTGATCGGTCACCTTCGCGTCGTTGAACACGCGCTTGTTCGGTCGCACCCAGCCTTCCGCGAGCGCCTTCTGCGCATGCACGGCCAGCGACGGGTCTTCGAACTTGGTCATACGCGCCTTCACTTCACCGAGGTTGTCCTCGGGCAGGTAGCGTGAGTCGGTTCGCGGATACGTGAGCACCTTGTGACGCTCGTAGAGCGCCTGCGCGAGCTGGAGGGTGCGGCGCGCGGAGAAATGGAAACGGCTGTTTGCCTCGCGCTGGAGCGTGGTGAGGTCGTAGAGCAACGGCGCGGCCTGCGTGGTCGGCTTCTTTTCCTCCTCGATCGTGCCCGGCTTGCCGGCACATTTCGCGACGATGGCTTCCGCGGCCTCCTTCGTCCAGATGCGCTCGGCGCGGGCCTGCTCGTCGTCGCCCTTCTTGAATTTCTCGTCGAACCAGCGGCCGCGATAAGTGCCGGCGGTGACGCCAAAATCCCCGTAGACCTCCCAATAGGGGCGCGGCTTGAAGGCGCGGATCTTCTCCTCGCGCTCGGCGAGGATGGCGAGTGTCGGCGTCTGCACGCGACCGACGGGCGTGAGCTGGAATCCGCCGCCCTTCGAGTTGAAGGCGGTCATGGCACGGGTGCCGTTGATGCCAACCAGCCAGTCGCTTTCGCTGCGGCAGACGGCGGCGTCGGCGAGGGCGGTCATTTCCGAACCGTCGCGAAGTTGCTCAAACCCGGTGCGGATCGCCTCGGGGGTCATCGATTGCAGCCAGAGTCGCTTGGTCGGCTTTTTGTTGCCGGCCAGCTGCATGATGTAGTGGAAAATCAATTCACCCTCGCGGCCGGCGTCACACGCGTTCACGACCACGTCGATGTCCGGGCGCTTGAGGAGTTTCTTGATAAGCTTGAAGCGCGCCTCCGACTTCGGGATCGGCTTCAGGTCGAACGACTTCGGAATGATCGGGAGATTCGCGAAACTCCACTTTCCGCGTTTCTTGTCGCCATCGCCCGGCAGGCAGAGCTCCACCAGATGGCCAATTGCCGAGGTGATGACATACTCGTCGTTCTCGAAGAAGTCGGTCTTCTTCGGCACTTTCCCAAGCGCGCGAGCGAGGTCGTTCGCGACACTGGGCTTTTCGGCAATGACGAGTGTTTTTCCCATGGGAGCCTCAAAGGTCTCAGGAATCCCGGCGACCTTGGGTTAATTTATTCTTACGAAATGGGAGCCTGGTAATTGCTTGACGAGGCGCCTCATTTCAAGGGCGAGCAACGTAGAGGACACTTTGGCGATTGGCAACCTGCTTCTGGAGCGGATTGCGTCGATGTGGACCTCCTCGTTTCCGATTGCGGTGAGAACTGCGCTTTCCTCTTCGGATAGATTTGCAGGTCTTTGCGGTTCAGGGATTTGTGGTGGCTCTGGAAACAGCAGCCCCAGGTCGTCGAGGATGTCCTGCGCGCTCTGGACGAGCTTGGCGCCCTGCTGGATGAGGCGGTTCGAGCCGATCGCGCCGGGATGGTCGATGCGGCCGGGGATCGCGTAAATTGCGCGGCCCTGCTCGGCGGCCTGGTTTGCCGTGATGAGCGCGCCGCTGGTGACTCCGGCCTCGGCGACGAGCAGGCCAAACGAGCACCCGGCGACGATGCGGTTGCGCATCGGGAAAGTCTGCTTGTCCGGCTTCACGTCCATCGAGAACTCGGTGATCACCGCACCGTTGCCGTCGGCGATGCGGGCGGCGAGGTCGTGGTTTTCCGGCGGGTAGAGGTGGTTCAATCCTGAGCCGAGCACGGCGACGGTGCGGCCCTTCGCGGCGAGTGCGCCCTGATGCGCCGCGGTGTCGATCCCGCGGGCGAGGCCGCTGAAGACGGTGAGCCCGGCATAGGCGAGCTGGTAGGCGAGCTTTTTCGACGCCTCGATCGCATAATGACTCGGCTTGCGCGGGCCGACGATGCCAATTGCATGACGGTCGCGCTCGATGAGTTCGCCCAGAACGTAGAGGACAATGGGAGGATCGTGGATGGTGCGCAGCGCCTCGGGGTATTCCGCGTCGGAGGGAATCAACACGCGGGCGCCGGCGGCGGCGATCCGTTTCAACTCGGCTTCGAGATCGACCTGCTTCTCCCAGTTCGCAATCGAGCGTGCCGCCTCGGGGCCGATGCCATCGACTTCGCGCAGCTCGGTGGCGGAGGCGGCGAGCACGCGCTGCGGAGTGCCGAAACGGTCGAGCAACCGGCGCAGGCGCACCGGGCCGAGGCGTGGAATCATGTTCAGCGCGATGTGCGCTTCGGTATCGGTCATGACTTGCGATTGACGACGACCGGTTTTCCGGTGATGCCGGAGGTGGCCGCTGCGTGGGGAAGGTTGCAGGCCTGCTGGCAGGACGGGTGGCCGACGAGCGGGTTGTTCGCAGTCTGCGAGAAAACGTTGACGGGAAGCCAGGCTGGAAAAACGACAAACAGCGCGGCGAGTCTGCCGAGGCTTTGCATGTGCCAAAAAACAAGCTTCCGCCCCGGCCGAAGTCAATTCCAGCGCGTGTTTAAAGCGCTTCCGGGTTCAGCTTGCGATCCTGCAGGTGAAACACGGCGCCGCGCAGTGTGGGATCGAGCCAGTCGAGGTGCGTCGTCGTGATGAGCCGCTGGGCGTTGCCTGGCAAGTGCGCCAGGAGATTCTGCCGGCGCGCGGGGTCGAGTTCGCCAAAGACATCGTCGATGAGCAGGAGCGGTGTTTGCCCGGCGCGGGCGATGATCAATCGCGTTTGCGCGAGCTTGAGAGCGACGGCCAATGTGCGCTGCTGGCCCTCGGAGGCGAAGCGCCCGGCTTCCATCCCGTTCAACTCGATCGCGAGGTCGTCGCGGTGCGGACCGACGACGGTCTGCCGAAGACGCATTTCCTCGGCGCGTGATTCCGCCAGCGCGTCAAGCAGGGGTGCTTTGGCGGAGCGGACATAGCGCGACGCGACGGTTTCGGGTTTTCCGCTGATGTCGCGCACCGCCTGCTCCAGCAATGGCGCAGCGGCGGCAATGACTTCCGCACGCGCGTTGGACAGAAAGTCGCCGTGCTCGGCCAGCACGGGATCGAAGGCTTCGATCTCGCGGCGGGGGCGTGCGTCCTTCAACAGGGCGTTGCGGGAGCGCAGCGCGCGTTCGTAGGCGCGCAGATGACGGCCGTAGGCGGGGTCGAGCTGGCTGCAAAGGAAGTCGATCGAGCGGCGGCGTTTCGACGCGGCACCGCGGATGATATCCATGTCGTCGTTCGAGAACCACGCGACTTTCGCGACCTTCAGGTAGTCCGTGCTGCGAGTCTGCGGGACGGAGTCGAGTGTGAGCGAGCGTTTGGGCGGTTCGTAGCGAAAGTGGAGATGGGCGCCGTGAACGCGGGCATCGGCGGCGGTCCCGGGACAGCCGCTGCGGACCGTCTCGGAGAGACTGGACGTGCGTGGGGATTGCAGCCGGGTGACGACGCAAATGGCTTCGAGAATGGACGTCTTGCCCTGCGCGTTTGCGCCGATGATGAAGTTCGTGCCCGGTGCAGGCTCGAAGCGCAGCCGCTCGAAGCAGCGAAAATCGGTGAGGCGCAGGTCGGTGAGCACGGCGGGAGTCTAGACAGGAATTTCCGCCGCGCCAAAGGGGTTCCCTGCGTTGGCTTGAAGGGCGGCGCGCGATCCGCTAGAGCGGACCGCATGACCATGTTCTCCCGACTGCTATTTGCCGCGACTGTTCTTTCCGTCCTCGCTCTCCCGATGCAAAGCCGCGCGCAAAGCGCCGAGGAGATCAACGTCGAGGTTCATCACGCTCTCCGAAAACTTTACGCCGAAAATCCGGTGGCCCGCGCCCTTCGCAAGGATGCGGTCGCGGTGCTCGTCTTCCCGAGCATCGTGAAGGCCGGCTTCATCTTCGCGGCGCAGTATGGCCGTGGCGCGCTGGTCGAGGATGGCGTAATCACCGCCTATTATTCGACCGGTGGCGGCTCGGCGGGCTTGCAGGCCGGAGGTGCGGAATACGGCTACGCGCTCTTTTTCATGAACGAGGAGGCGCTGCGTTATCTCAAGCGCTCGAAGGGCTGGTCGATTGGCGCGGGGCCGCAGTTCGTGCTGGTCGATGAAGGATTCGCGAAGCGCTTTTCCACAACGACCACGCTCGCCGACGTCTACGGCATCGTGTTCAACCAAAAGGGCGCGTTTGCCGGAATCAGCATCGAGGGGTCGAAGATCTCGAAGATCACCCTCGATTGAGTCCGGACGGGCGGAGAGCCCGACTCCGACTCCCCACGGATCCTCTAAGGCCTCTTTCGGGAAGCCAGTAGCCCGTCGAAGTAGCCGTAGAAGAGGCGCTCGGGATCGAGTTTGTCACGGAGGTCGGAGAGGCGCTGCCAGTTTTCCGGAACGAAGGCCTCAACGGTATTCGACGGCCGGTCGACGGGGTCCGTGCCGCCAATGTAGACGCCGGATGTGAACGGACGGATCCGGTCCACGCATTCGCGGTGCCATGCGCGATTTGCGGCATCGTCGGCCGAGTCGCTCCACATCGTCCAGGGGCCGCCGCTGAGTCGGGCGAACATCGAGAAGGCGCTGTCGGCTCGTTGCGTCGGCGCGTCGGATCCGGTGAACACGGTGTAGTGGATGAGCGTGGAGGGCGAGGGAGCTTTCTCGAAATGCGGCGCGACGGCGCGGATGATGTCGCCGAGCGAGGCGTTGGAGAATCCGGTTTCCACGCAGGCGCGCAGGCCGGGGCGCCAGCGCGAGCTGGAGCCCTCGAAGAGCTCGGAGAAGGTCATCGGCGCCGCTTCCCGGCGGGAGAGTGCGGGCACGGGGCAGGATTTCAGGGCCTGCAGGGCATCGCGCGCGGCTTCGGCGGAATCCTCGAATGCGGCGGCCGTGACGAAGGCAACCTTTCCTCCGCGGGACGCCGCCTGTTTCTGAAACTCGGCCGGGGCGTCGACGAGCATGAAGCCCAGCTCCACGCTTCGCGGCATCCGGCGGGACTGCGCAGCGAACCAGTCCGCGGCGGCGGGCGCGTCATCGAGCGTGTAAAGGCACGTGGCGCCGTGGATGGCCCTGGGCAGCGGATGCAGTCGAAGATGATATCGAACCGCGACGCCGAAAAATCCGAAGCCGCCTCCGCGCGCCGCCCAAAAGTGATCGGTGTGGTCCTGCGGGGTGGCGGTGATGCGTTCGCCCGCTGCGGTCACGATCTCGATCGCGTCGACGCTATCGGCGCCGATTCCCCAGACGCCCTGGTTCCAGGCCATGCCGCCGGAGAGAATGTAACCGCTGAGCGCGGCGTGGGGACAGTGACCGGAGGGGAAGGCGAGGCCGTGCGCGTTCACCGCCTCCTGGATTTCGCCGTTGCGCACGACCGGCTGGACGATGGCTCGGCGATTCTCCGTGTCGATGGAAACGATCTGGTTGAGGCCGCTGAGGTCGAGCAGCAGGCCGCCCGCGCGCAGGCTGGTCGATGACCATTGGTGGCCGCCGCCGCGCACGACGACTTTCATGCCGCGGGTGCGGGCAAAGCGGATGGCACGCACGACGTCGTCCTCATCGGCCGCGCGCACGACGAGATCGGGGGTGCGATCGGGCAGGAGGCGGTTCCACAGATTGCCCGAGACGGCCTCGGCGAATTTCGCGTCGCCCGGCTCGACGATCGCGCCCCGAAAGGTCTTCCGGAAGTCGGCCATCGTGGGGGATTCCGGGGCGGCGTGGGTTTTCGGAATCCACCATCCTCCGACCGCGGCGGCGCCAATGGCCGTGGCAAAGCGGCGGCGCGTGAGGGGGTGTTCGTCGGAAGTCATTTCGAAAGCGAGGGCGCGGCTGGCAGTCAAACACCGCGGCCGCGGAAATTCCGAGAGTTTTTATCGGCGTTCCGATTCCGGTTTGGGAACGCGCTGCGGCCAGTCATTTTCGAAACACGTGGCTCCGCAAAAAGGCTGGACGGCGGAGTGGGTGCCTCCTACCTCCGGCGTTGATGCCAGCAGAGCCGCCGTCGCAGTCGGGCGTGACGCCCTTGTCGAATGCCCGTTCCGGGTCGGACCGCGGAGACGTGCGAATGTCGGTTTCCGTATGTGTGACGGCCTTTGTCGTGACGGTGGTCGGCTTCTGGCCGAGCTTCTTCAGTCAGCTCGGCCGGACCGGGCCCGGGCACTTGATCCACGGGTTCAGCGCCACGGCGTGGATGGCGCTCCCGCTGTGGCAGGCGGTGCTGATTCGGAAAGGACAGGTCCGGTTGCACCGGCAGATCGGGCGCTGGTCGCTCGTGCTCGTCGCGGGGATTCTGCTCAGCGGTGTTCACATGGTGCAGGCGATCTTCCGGCGCTGGGAGGAGGAGCAGGCGCTGCGATTGCTCGAGTTTGCCTTCGCCGATCTCCTGCTGCTCGGTTTGTTTGCCGCTTTCGTGATTCGTGCCATCCAATGCGCCCGCCGGCATGATCTGCAGGGGCATCTGCGCTACATCACGGGCTCGGTGCTCCTGCCCGTGCAGCCCACGCTGGTGCGGCTCCTGTATTTCTTCGTGCCGGGCGTGAGCAGCTTCCAGCAGGCCTTTTGGGTCTCGCTGGGTGTCATGGAAGTCGTCATGGGGGCGCTGGTCGTGTGGGAATGGCGGAAGGGACGAATCCGTCTGCCTTTTGCGGCGGCCTTCGCACTCTTTGTGCTCGTGCACCTCGTGGCTGAACCCGTGGCGAAATCGTCGGCGTTTTCGGCGTTTGCGAGGTGGGTCGCCGGGCTCTAAACGACGGAAGCTGGCGCCCGGATGGATCCGCCATGGCAGGGGTCATGTGACCCTCCAGCCAGGGAGATATGAGGCATGTCCAATGGGATTTGAAGGGTTTGCCAGGACAATTTAAAGCGTGTCTAAGAGAATTTGGACCGCCGCAAAGGACGCTTGAGTTGCCGCAAAGGCCATTTGAACTCCCGCCACCGACACTTTTGGATCGGCTACGAGAAGCGATCTTACCGCCAACGGGGTTGGAGAGGACGCCACAGGCGTTCCGGAGGCGTGGTCCGGGGTCGGCAGTGGAGGGTTTATTGGGCGGGAGACTGCAGCCAGCCGATAATGGCGGGCCAGTCGGCGAGGAGGGCGTCCATCTGATTGTGGTGGGCTCCTGGGATAAGCCACAATCGCTTCCGACCCGGGTAATTTTCGTAGAGCCGAAGGCCCAGCGCTGCCGGGACTGTCCTGTCTTCTTCTGCTACGATAAAGGCGACCGGTCCGGGAAAGGTGGAGAGGTTTTTATCGGAATCGAGGCGATGACGGATGAGGAGAGAGACGGGGAGCCAGCGATAGTGAAAGCTGGCGGCGGAAGCGAGGGAATCGAAGGGCGTAAGGAGCACGATGCCGGCAATGCGATCGGGGCGACGGGCAGCCACAGCCGAGGCGATGCCGGAGCCGAGGGATTGGCCGAGTATGAACACGTGACGTGAGGGCTCGATGGCGTCCAACGCCTCCACCGCAGCCTCGATGAAGGCATCGGCAGACGGGGTGCCAGGACGTGCACCGTAGCCGGGATATTCCAGAAGGAAAATTTGCATCGGAATCGGAGAGCGGCGGAAGGCGTCGTAGTTGCGGTGGAGCGCGAAACCGCCGTTGCCGTGGAAGACGAGAAGGACATCCTGCGCGTTGGCGTTTTCCTGCGACTTCCACCCAATCGGGGTGCCTGCGGGATCGCGCCACATCTCGAAGCCCTCTTCCCGCGCAAACGCCTGAAGCTCTGGCTCCGTCATGCGGGTGGGGAAAAAGAGGAGACGGTCTTGATTGAAGTAAAGGAACAGGCAGAACCCGATGTAGCCGAGCACGAGGAGCGCGAGGATCGTCATGAGAAAGCGTTTCATCAGGCGCGGGCCGCGCGTTTCCCGGCCAGTTGACGACGGATTTCAGCATGCTTCTCCTTCGTGATGGGAAAGCGCCAGGCGAACAACATGCCAATGAGAATGGCGACTGCGGGCAGGGGGCCGATGGCAATTCGAATCGCCGTGAGAGCGCTTTCGGGCTGGACCACCTGTTCACCAGTGGACGCGACATAGCCCGCAAGTTCCAGCGCCCAGCCGACCACGAAGGTGCCGAGGGCGAGTGACGTTTTTTGAAGGAAGACAAAAAATCCGTAGAAGATTCCCTCGCGTCGTTGTCCGGTGAGCAGCTCGTCGTATTCGATCGTGTCCGGAAGCATGGCGTTCGGAATGAGGTAGCAGACCGAGATGCCGAATCCCGCAAGCACGCCGAGAAGGAAAACCGCGCCTGTCTGACCGGGTTGGATGAAGAAAAGCCCGGCCTGCGCAGCGAGCCAGAAGGACATGCCGTAGAAATAAACGGGCTTCTTCCCGACGCGCACCGTCAGCCACGCCCAGGCGGGAATGAGAATGAGCGCGGTGCCCTGCACAGCGAGGGCGAGCACGCGTGCCGTGGTCACCGGCAACCCCAGCCACGTGGTGACGTAGATTTGAAGAATCGTGGCCGTGAACTGCATCGCGAGCCACGAGAAGAGGTAGACGCCGCATGCGAGGAGATAAGGGCGATTTGAAAACACGATGCCTATCTGCGCCACGGCTCCAGGATGCGGCGTGGCTTCGTGAGGGGTCGAAGCGCGTTCACGCTCGCGCACGGGCCGCCAGATGCCCGTGAGGCAGCAGACAACGGCAAGGAGTCCAACGAGGCCGATGGCGGCGCCCAGTGCGGAATATTGCGCCGCCTGCGACCACGCCGCGAAAATCTTGGGAATCGCCACAGCGAGGAGCAATCCGCCCACGCTTCCGCCCAGCGAGAACGCCATCCGCGAGGCCGTGATGCGGGAGCGCTCGTCGTAGTCCGGGCTCAATTCCGGCGTGAGCGCGCTATGCGGAAGGGTGAGGCTCGTATAGAACGTGTTGAAGAGCAGGGAGACCGTAGCGTAGTAGGCGAACAACGCGAGCTGGTTTCCGCTGTCGATAAAGCCGGGCACGATCCATTGCAGCCAGAAAAAGATGGCGAATGGTGCAGCGCTCAGCGCGATCCACGGGAGACGCCGTCCCCAGCGGGATCGGGTGTGATCGGAAAGCCAGCCGATGAGCGGATCGTTGACGGCGTCCCAGATCTTTCCAATGAGCAGCACCGTGCCCGCGTAGCCGGCGTCGAGCCCGGCGACGTTCGTGAGGAACACGAGCTGGAAGAAAATCATCGTGCTCCCGGCCATGGCGGGGCCGAGTTCTCCGGCGCCATAGGCGAGCCGGGTCAGCGGGCGGAGACGTTCCTCGGACGACATGGCGAAGAGAAGTAGCGGCTCTCTCTCGAATGAACAGGCCTAAACCCTGCGCGATGCCGCATCCGTGGCCGGTAAGGGTTGACCTCAAGAAGGCATCTGTTGAGTATGCACGCTCCCTATCCCCGTAGATTCATGAGCTTGTTATCACGCCTCTGTGCCGTGGCCCTTTTTGGGGGCCTTGTTGTTCCCACCCTGAAAGCCGATTGGAAGCCCGTTGCGGGCAAAATGCTCACCCCGTGGGGTGAGAAACTCAATCCCAGGGAGGTTTGGACGGAGTATCCTCGCCCGCTTCTCGAGCGCCAGGAGTGGACGAATCTAAACGGCCTCTGGCAATACGCCGTGACGCCGAAGGACGCGGAGCAGCCGAAGAACTGGGACGGGGAAATCCTCGTCCCGTTCGCGCTCGAAGCGCCGCTCTCCGGTGTGGGCCGCGAGCTGCAGCCGGATCAGGCGCTGTGGTATCGGCGCGAGTTGCCGGCGGGAAAGCCCGGGATGCGAACCATCCTCCATTTCGAGGCGGTCGACTACGAGACGACCGTGTTCGTCAATGGCAAGGAGATTGGCTCGCACAAGGGTGGCAACACGCCGTTCTCGTTTGACATCACCGATGCGCTGAAGCCGGGTTCGAACGAGCTGATTGTGCGCGTGTTCGACGCGACGGAGGGCTTCCAGCTCAACGGCAAGCAGCGGCTCAACCCGGGCGGCATTTTCTATACGCGCGTTTCGGGCATCTGGCAGACCGTGTGGCTCGAGAACGTGCCGGCGCGCCATCTCGTGGACCTCGACTTTGCCTGCGACATCAAGACGGGCACCGTCACCGTGACGCCGAAGCTGGAAGGCCCCGCGGTTCCCGGCGAGAAGGTTGAAATTCTTGCAGGCCTGAACGGCAAGGAAGTCGCCCGCGCAAGCGGAACGGGCACCATCACCTTGAAGATTCCCGATGCGAAGCTCTGGTCGCCGGATGCGCCGAACGTCTACGACCTCATTGTTCGTCTGGTCGATGCGAACGGGACGGTGCTCGATTCGGCGAAGTCCTACACGGCGCTGCGCGAGGTCGGCAAAGCCAGGGATGCGAATGGCAACCTGCGTTTCACGCTCAACGGCAAGCCGATCTTCCACTGGGGTCCGCTCGACCAGGGCTGGTGGCCGGATGGTTTGCTCACGCCGCCGTCCGACGAGGCGATGCTTTCCGACATCGTCTATTTGCAGAAGGCCGGGTTCAACATGATCCGCAAGCACATCAAGATCGAGCCGCGCCGCTACTACATGCATTGCGACCGGATGGGCATGATGATCTGGCAGGATCAGGTCAGCGGAGGCCCGAGCCCGCGCTGGACGTTCCTGGAGCCGAATCCGGAGGACGCCAACTGGCCCGATGCTGAGCATGAGCAGTGGGTCATCGAATACAAGCGGATGGTCGACCACCTCGGGGATCATCCGTGCATCGTGGTCTGGACGCCCTTCAACGAAGCATGGGGGCAGCACCGCACAATGGAGGTCGGCGCCATGGCCGCCAACTACGACAAGACGCGACTCATCAACATCGCAAGCGGTGGAAACTTCTGGGAGATCGGCGACATTGCCGACCGGCACAATTATCCCGACCCCGGTTTCCCGCTCCATGACGGCCGGTTGAACGACTACATCAAGGTCGTCGGCGAGTTTGGCGGTCACGGCTGGCCGGTTGAAGGTCACGTCTGGAACACGGAGGCCGACAACTGGGGCTATGGCGGGCTTCCCAAGACCCTCGACGAATGGAAGGCACGCTACGCGCGCTCGATTCACGTGCTCTGCAGCCTGCGCATGCGCGGCATCGCGGCGGGCGTTTACACGCAAACGACCGATGTCGAAGGCGAGATTAATGGCCTGTTGACCTACGATCGCGTCGAGAAGGTGAGCCCCGAGTGGCTGAGGCCTCTCTCCGAGGAACTGCTGAACACGCCGGACGTCGCGAAATTCGAAACGATCGTTCCGACTTCCGAGGATGAGCCGCAGAGCTGGCGCTTCACCACCATGGAACCGCTGGCGGGCTGGGAGGCTCCCGCTTTCAACGACAGCACCTGGCGCGAAGGCAAGGGCGGCTTCGGCGGTCACGGCACGCCGAACACGCACATCGGCACCGAGTGGGTGAGCAGCGACATCTGGCTGCGGCGGTCGTTTAACGTGAAGTCGAAGCCCGCCGGAAAGGTGATGCTTCGCATTTACTACGACGAGGATTCCGAGATCTACCTCAACGGCCGGAAGATTGCCGAGTTCAAGGGGCACGTCGGCGATTACATCGACTACCCGGTCGACGTCACCAATGTGCTCGTGCCCGGCAGGAACGTCCTCGCCGTGCACTGCAAGCAGACCGAAGGTGGCCAGTATATCGACGTGGGCCTCGTCGAGGTGACGCCGCAATAAACGTCACCGAGGTCCGCTGCAGGTGTAGGTCACCTCGGGCGGGAAGTTGGCAAGCAGGGCGTTTGCACGGACGTGCGCGAAGCTCCGAGCGAGGAGGTCGCGCACGTGGCGCCCTGTTTCCATCCAGTGCAGCCCGAAGCAAAGGACCGTTACGAAGCGACCGTCCGCAGCGAGGCGATCCGCACAGGAGTGCACGACTTGCTCGCGCACCGAGGCGCTCAGGTTGCTCCATGGCAGCGCGGAAATGATGCGGTCTACTTTTGCATAGCCGCGGCGCTCGAGAATCTCCTCCAAGCGGGTCGCGCAGTCGCAGATGACTTCGGCTTCCGGGCAGCGCATTTCCAGTTGGGCTGCAAGCCGGGGACTGCGCTCGATGGCGATCATGCGGGCGGAAGGACGCCGTGCACGGAGAATCGACTCCGTCAGCGCGCCGGAGCCGGCACCCAATTCCACGATCGACGCGGCCTCTTCGAGACACGCTTCCTGGACGACCCGGCGGGCCAGCCTTGCGGATGAGGGAGCGAGGGCGCCGGTCTCGAAGGGGGAACGAAGCACCTCGAGAAAAAAACCGGCGGTCCCCGATGGGGCGCGCGGCATTTCGCGCACTGGCAGGATCCGTTGCATGGAGGTCAGGCGGCTTGCACGAAACGATGATCCCGAAACGATTCGACGTCGTGTTTGCGGTCTTCGACCTCCGGCGCGCCTGTCACGCAGGCTTGAAGGTAGCGACCCACCCGCGCCCCGAAGTCATCCGAGATCCGCCGCAGTTCCGGGCCCGCTTTTCCGGCGAGTGCTCCAAGCGCGGGAAGGAGCGGAGTCGGGTCGTCGCCGTGTTGCACGAGATGCCGGATGTGATCGATGAGCGTCGGCAGATCGTTCCATTCCGTCGGCGTTCCTCCCGGTTGGGTGGGGCGGTCCATATTCCTTGATCGGGCGCATGATGGGATCCGGTTGGGCAAAATTCGGATTTCTCCCTGAAAAACCCGTCGGGAAATGTTTAGTTCGTGGTTGTGTTCGAAAAGTCGTTGTTTGCGGAGCGCCTGACGGGCGGGAGCGGAATCGAAGCCCTCATGGACGATCTGGGCCATGCGCTCGCGGAAGGCGGCGGCTCGATGCGCATGCTCGGTGGCGGAAATCCGGCGTTGATTCCCGATGTGCTCGCCTGCTGGCGGCGGCGAATGCAGGAGCTTCTCGAGGACGGCGATCGCTTCGACCGGATGATGGCCGTTTACGATCCGCCGAAGGGGAACGCCCGCTTCGCGCTCGCGCTGGCGAACCTGTTGCAACGCGAATACGGCTGGAATGTCGGTGCCGAACACATCGCGATCACATGTGGCGGCCAGGCGGCGTTTTTTTACCTCTTCAATCTTCTCGCGGGCAAGTTCTCCAGCGGGCGTCGCAAGCGCGTGCTGCTGCCGGTTGTGCCTGAATACATTGGCTACGCGAATCAGGGACTCGCGCCGGATTTCTTCTCCGGTCGCATGCCGGGCATCGAACACACGGTGCCCCATACCTTCAAATATCGCGTCGATTTCGAGGACCTTGATCTTGAGGATATCGGGGCGATTTGCGTTTCCCGTCCGACGAATCCCTCCGGCAACGTCCTCACCGACGAGGAGATCGCGCACCTCGACCGGCTCGCGCGCGACGCCCGCATTCCGCTGCTGATCGACAACGCCTACGGAGCGCCGTTTCCCGGCATTCTCTTCCGCGACATCCGCCCGATCTGGAACGAAAACATCATCCTTACGCTGAGTCTCTCGAAACTGGGCCTGCCCGGCACGCGCACGGGCATCATCGTCGCCCATCCCGACGTGATCCGCTCGATCGCGTCGATGAACGCGATCGTGGGCCTCGCGAACGGCACGATCGGCCAGGCCATCGTCGCGCCGTTGCTGGAATCCGGTGAAATTCGCACGCTCGTGGCGGAGAAGATCCGCCCCTTTTACCAGCGAAAGGCCGCGAACGCCCGGCGGTGGATCGCGCAGTATTTCGACGACTCGCTCGACTATCACGTGCACGAGAGCGAGGGGGCATTGTTTCTCTGGCTGTGGTTTCGCGGGATGCCGATCTCCGCGGCGCAACTCTACGAGCGGTTGAAAAAACGCAACGTGCTCGTGGTGCCTGGGCACTATTTCGCGATCGGAAGTCGCGAGGCCGAGGAGCACGCATCCCGGTGCATCCGCGTGAGCTTCGCGATGGAGGATGAAGTCGTTGAAGCCGGCATCAAAACGATCGCCGACGAGGTCGCGCGCGTTTATGCCGGGGGCAAGTAGACCAGGTTAGGAGCCGGGCTGGGCCGTCGCCCATGCGGCGATGGCTTCGAGGTCCTTTGTGGTGAGCGGACGCTCGGGGAGAAGCGGGGCGGTGGCTGCGAGAGTCTGCGGGCGGATTTCGCCGCCCTGCCAGATCGAGGCTGCTTCAAAGTAGGGACCCACCTTTCGCGGGTCGCTCCAGGTGTGGATCGAGAGAAGGCGTGCGCCGACCGCGGCAGCGAGGTGCATGGGGCCGCTGTCGACGCTGATGACCGTTCTGGCCTGTCGGAGCAGGTGAATCAATTGAAGCAGCGTCGTGCGTCCGGTGAGGTCGACGACGCTGGATGGCAACGCCTCAGGTGACTGGCCGACGCCCGCGAGGACGACCGGGTGCGGCGCGAGCATTTCACACAGTTGCCGGATCTGATCGGCGTCCAGCGATTTTCCTGCGCCGCGTGCGTAGGGGTGGAGCAGGATGAATGCGTCGGGCAATGGCGTGTCGATGGCATCGCCGGCGGGCAGGGGAAAGGCGGGTCGCGCGGGGATGGAGATGCCCAGCAGTGGCAGGATGGAGAGGTAGCGGTCGACGGCGTGTTGCGTAGGGAAGACCTCGGCGGCCGAGTCGTAGAAACGAATCGCGCCTTCGCGGGCGTCGGAGAGTCCGATCTTTCGCTTTGCCCGCGCGCAGGTGGCGATCATCGCGCTGCGGAACAGGCCCTGGAGGTCGATTGCGAGATCCGGTTTCAAGCTGCGGAGTTCCGAGAACCATTTGCCTGCGCGCATGGCGCCGGGGATTCCGCGAAACTGCTCGCGGGGAAACAGAAGCCGTCGATCGACGGCGGGATTGTTGCTCAGGATCGGTGCCCAGCGCGGATCGACCACCCATGTGAGGCTCGTGTCGGGCCACGCGTCGTGGAGCGCAGCGGCGACAGGTAGAGCGTGGACGACATCGCCGAGCGAGCCGGGTTTGATGAAGAGGAGTGTCGAAGGATGGGAGTCGAGCGTCGAGGGATGCGGCCGGGAGCCGCCCTGCTGACTTTCGGCTTTCGACATTTCAACATTCGCCCCGCCTCTCAGCGGCCGATGGCGAGTCGCTCGGCGAGTTTCGCGGGCAGGCCGGCGTCATAAATCGCCTTCTGCGCACCGGCGAGGTCGTATTCGATCCGGCGCAGCTCCACTTCCTGCGAGTTCGTGTCGTAGACGCAATAGGCCGAGCGCCAGTCGCCGTCGCGGGGCTGGCCGACGCTGCCGACATTGATCAGGTATTTCTTGCCCTGTTGCAGGTGCAGAATGTCGAGCGGCACGCTGCGCACGCTGCCGTCGCGGATGTAGGCCTTCGGCGCGTGCGTGTGGCCGATGAAGCACACGGCTGTGTGCTGGTAGCTGAAGCTCGCGGCGGCTTCGAGCTGGTTGAAGATGTAGCCCCACTTGTGCGGGGTATCGAGCGTGGCGTGGACGATCGTGAAATCACGCACCTGGCGCTGCAGCCGCAACTCGCGCAGCCATGCCTTCTCGTCGGCATTGAGCTGCTCGCGGGTCCACTGGATCGCCTCCTCGGCGAGCGGGTTGAAACTCTCGCGTTCGGCGATCATCGACGCCTGTTCGTCGTGATTCCCCTTTACGGTCGGGCAGTCGAGCTCCCGGACGATAGCGAGGCATTCCTTCGGGTTGGCGTTGTAGCCGACGATGTCGCCCATGCAGACATAGTGGGTGCAAAGCTGCGTGCGCGCATCGGACAACACCGCCTGCAGGGCCTGTAGATTGGCGTGAATGTCGCCGAAAATTGCAAAGCGCATTAAGAGTGTGGCTGGCCGTTTGTTTCTTTTATCCGCTGGTCCGCAGGAATTCCAAGTTTCTCTTCGAGTTCCTTGATGTCGCGGATGAGAGAGGGGGTGCGCTCGGACTCGCCGAGATTGTAAAGACGCATGAGTTCCGCATAGGCCTCCTTTTCCTTTCCGGGGCACTTGGCGAGTTCGTAGGCGGCGAGGCGCTTCAGGTAGGGGCGGGCGTCGGGCTTCGACGCGGCTTCGGCGTAGACCTCGGCCGCCTTGCAGTGGTCCTCGTATTTCAGTCGATAAAGGTCGCCGAGGCTCTGGAGGAGTCGCGCGCTGTCGGGATTGTTGCGCACGCCGTCTTCGAAGATGGACCGCCCGAGGTCCCAGTATTGGCGCTCGGCGCGTTTGCGAAGGAATTCGCTGGGCTGGGTCCCGTCCTCGCGCGCGGCGACCGACGCGTTCCAGCCCATGTGCCAGCCCGACATGTCCCAGTAGAGGATGGATTTTGGCGCAAGCGTGGTGACCGTCTTGAACAGCCCCGCCATGCGGCCCCACTCGGTCCTTTCCCACGCGCTGTTGGCTTCGATCCACAAATACGCCGCCACGAGCGAGCGGAATCCGCTGAGCGCCGCGACGAAGCCCATCTGCCCGATCTGCTCGCGCAACGAGAGATTGAGCGCGGTGGTGCGGAATCCCTCCGCACGCTGAAGCTTGTCGAGATGCCGTTCGAAGGGCAGCCGCACGGCGCCGAACACGAGCAGAATCCCGATGGCTATGAACAGCCGGCGCTTCATAGCTCGCGAGTGGAAAACATGAACGTCGCCAGCAGCTGGTAGACGATGATGTAGCCCACCCCAAGCGCGGCGGTTTGCAGGAACATCCCGAGCGGCACCGCGGTGCCGGCGACAATTTCGTCGACGAGATTGAAGGTCTGCAGGTCCGGGAAGAGCAGCGCCACGAGCGCGAGGATTGGCTTGGCCCACCACTGCATGGCCGAGTCGCCGAGCCAGTATTCGCGCGCGACGGCCTGCAGGTGGCCGATGAAGTAGATCGCAATGGAAATGAGCATCGCGAAGATGCCCGAGCTGGCGAACGAGCTGATGAAGAGCGTGAGCGACGCGAGCAACCCGGCCTTGAGGAAAATGACCACGATGCCCGGCAGCAGGTTCCAGTTGAACGTGGTCGCCTTGATCTCGGCGATGTAACGCTCGGCGGCATCCTTTGCGTCGGGGTCGGTGCCCATCTGCGCGGTGACGCCGCTCAGCACGGTCGTCTCACGCAGCCAGAGCACGAGGAGGAACAACGCCGACATGATGATTGTCGAGATGCCGAGCAGGAGCAGGACGCCGAAGAGCTTGCCGGCGATGTATTCGTAGCGCGGCACGGGCTTGGAAAGGATCGTGTAGATCGTGCGGTCCTCGAGGTCCTTTGGAATCAACGTCGCGGTGGCGAGGATCGCGATGAGCGAGGTGAAGATCGACATCGCGCCAAGCGAGATGTCCTTGAGCATCTGGAACTCCTCCTCGAACTCGAGCTGCGCCATGAAGAACGAGTTGCCGATCACCAGCAGCGCGAAGATGAGGAGAAAGTAGAAGATCTTGAGACGCGACAACTCGGTGAGCGTGTTCAACGCGAGTGCGGAGACGCGGGTGGGAGAGAAGCGTGGCGATTTCATGAAGCCTTTTTCGAGCGTTTCGCAGGAAACAGGGTTCCGACATCCTTTCGCTTGAGCGCGCCGAGCACACGGCCGGGTTTGCGGCCATTGGCGATGACGGTTTCGATGCCGCCGGTGACGGCGATCTTGACCGCAGTGAGCTTCGCACCCATGCCGCCGGTGGAGTTTTCCCCCTTCTCGGGTTGCACGAGTTTGAAGGCCGAGTCGATCGAGCGCACGGATTTCAGGCGCCTGCCCTTGCCGTCGAGCAATCCATCGGCGCTCGTGAGAATGACAAGCAAATCGGCCCGTGCGAGCAGCGCGACCTCGGCGGAGAGCCGGTCGTTGTCGCCGAAGTTCAGCTCTTCGACGGCCACCGAGTCGTTTTCGTTGATGATCGGCACGACCTTGCCGACCGAGAGCAGGCGCTCGAGCGTGTTTTTCGCGTTGGCGCGGCGGCGCTTGCTGTCGATGTCGTCGTGGGTGAGGAGAAGTTGCGCGGTGTGGAGGCCATGCCGCGTGAGGTTGCGGTCGAACTGCCGCACGAGCAACGGCTGCCCGATCGAGGCGCACGCCTGCTTGCCGTGGAGGTCGGTCGGTCGGTCCTTGAGGCCGAGCGCGCCGACGCCGGCGGTCACGGCGCCGCTGCTCACGACAATCACGGAGTGGCCGGCCTTCACCAGCGCGGCGAATTCATCGCAGAGCCGGCGAAACTGCGCGGTATCGAGGGTGCGACCCCCGGGGCGGGCAAGAATGCCTGTGCCGAGCTTTACGACGATTCGTTTCATGGTTGAACAGAAAACAATCTGAGAAATCCCGCCTCCACCGCAAGAGCCTCCTGCACACCGCGGTTCAAATTCGACTCGGTCTCCTCGATGGCCTCCAGGCAGCGCAGCGTCTGCTCCGGCGTGGCCGACTGCGCGAAGCCGTGGATCGCCTTGCGATCGGTGGTTGGCGCGGTCCCATGCTGGATGCGCAACGCCTCGGCATACCAGCCTGCGATTGCCTGGATCAAATCGCCCCGGCAGCGCACCGCCGCGGCTTCCGCCATCGCCTTGATCTGCTCCTCGCGCTCCTCCAGCCACGTGCCGTCGGTCGTCTGCTTGTAGTGGGCCTGCTCGGCCTTGAACGCCTCTTCCGCCTCGTCGCGAATGCGTTCGCGCTCGGCATTCAGCGTGTCGAGAAACGCCCGGGAAAGTGTGAAGGCCGCCGTTACCGGCGAGAGCCGCCGTGCCACCACCGATTCGAGCGCGACGAGCACGCGTTCCGCCGCCGCCGATTGCTCCTGCGCCGTGCCTGCGCGCAGTTGCACCACGATGCACCGGGACAGCACAGTTTCGAGCAACGCATCGGGCGCCGTCGACGTAAGAAACACATGCGAGCCCGCCGGCGGCTCCTCCAGCGTCTTGAGAAACGCATTCGCCGCCTGGGGCTGCAGGCGGTCCGCCTCGCGAATCACCGCCACCTTGCGCGTGCCGACGACCGGTTTGGCTCGGATTGCCTGCTCGATGCGGCGCACCTGTTCGATGAGGATTCGCCGCGATCGCGACTCGGGCTCGATGGAATGGAAATCCGGGTGCGTGGTGACGTCGCCCTCCGTTTCGAGAATCCGGCGGGAAATTTCCTCGACCACCCGCTGGCGGCCGCTGCCGCGCGGACCGCACACCAGATACGCATGCGCGAGCCGTCCCGCGGCCTGCGCCTCCATCAGGCGGTCAAGCGCTTGTTCGGGCGTGAAGGCCATGCAGCAACTCCTGAACGTGATGAAAAACCGTTCCGGCGATCGTCTCCGCCGGTTGTGACGCGTCGAGCACGCGGAACCGCTCCGGCTCGCTCTTCGCGAGGTCGAGGTATCCCTGCCGCACCCGCTCGAAAAATTCCAGTGGCTCCCGCTCGATGCGATCCAGCGCGGGATTCGCGCGCGTTTCCAGCCGCCCGCGCGCCGCGGCCGGGTCGAGATCGAGAACGAACGTGAGGTCCGGCAGATGCCCGCCCACGGCGAAGTAATTGATCGCCGCCACATCCTCCGCGGCCAGCCGCCGGGCCACGCCCTGGTAAACCGTGGTCGAGTCCAGAAACCGGTCCGACAGCACGTCCGTGCCCGCCTCCAGCGCCGGCACGATCCGCTCGCGCACCAGTTGCGCGCGGCTCGCGGCGAAAAGGAGCAGCTCCGCCTCCGGGGTCATGTTTTCACTTTCCCGCGCATGCTGGAGTGTGTGGCGAATCTGTTCCCCGACGGGTGTTCCTCCCGGCTCGCGGGTGACGATCACCTGGCGTCCCATCCCCTCCAGTGCCGCGCGCAATCGCTCGATTTGCGTCGTTTTCCCGCAGCCCTCCGAGCCCTCGAATGTGATGAAAATGCCGCGCTGCGTCATCAGGTGGGCGAAAGACTCCCAAAACCCCGCGCCCCTTACCAAGCACGAATTTGCCGGCGCTGTGCGGATGGTCAGGGAGCACTCGTGGATGCAGGAGAAAGCGGATCGTGGGCTGGCCGCGGAGCGTAGCGGGAATCGGTGAAATCTGCGGGGACTTTCCACGCGATCGAAGGGTTGATGCGACGGATGGAATTCGCCATGACTGAGCCATGAAGCATTGGCTGGTGAAGCAGGAGCCGGAGACGTATTCGTGGGATGACTTCGTGAAGGAGAAGGGCACGGCGTGGACGGGGGTGCGGAATTTCCAGGCGCGGAACAACCTGCGGGCGATGGCCGTTGGCGACACGGTGCTCTTTTACCACAGCGGCGGTGAGAAGGCGGTCGTCGGCGAGGCGAAGGTGACGAAGGCGGCGTATGCGGACCCGACGGCGGAGGAGGGCGACTGGGTGTGCGTGGATTTGAAGCCGGTGCGCCCGCTGCCGAAGCGGGTGGAGTTGAAGGCGGTGAAGGCCAACCCGGCGCTGGCGGAGATTGCGCTGGTGCGAAATTCGCGCCTGAGCGTGATGCCGCTGAAGCCGGCTGAATACCGCGAACTCTTGAAAATGGCAGGGGCCTGAGCCGGGAACTCAGGGCGCATCGAGATCGAGCGGCGGCATGCTGTTGAGCACAGGCATGGGCTGCTGCTCGTTGAGGGAGCGATGGGCGGGATTCTGGGTGGAGCGGACGGGGAGACTGATCTCCTCGCCATTCCGCAGCACGGTGATGGAAGTTTCGTCGCCGGCGGTGAGGAAGAACGAGGCGTCGAAGACGTCCTCCGGCGAACGGATCGGGATGTCGCCGACCTTGAGCACGATGTCGCCGACCTGCAGGCCGCATTCCGTGGCGGGAGCGCCGGGTTGGAGATTTGCGACGCGGGCGGACGAGGGGGCGTTGGTGGTGGTGTCGGGTTCCACCGAGACGCCGAGCCATCCGGGGCGAAGCTCACCGAACCGCACGTAGTCCATGCGAATCTTTTCGGCGGCGTTGATCGGGAGCATGTAGCAGCTTGCGTTGCCGTTGACTCCGGCAAGCACGATGCCGATGACCTCGCCGTCCATGTTCAGAACCGGCGCGCCGCCCTGGCCATTCTGGATGGGGAGGTTGGCGCGGATATGGGTCGTGCGGAAGTAGCGGTTCAGGTATTCCTTGTCGCGACCGGCCACGAGGCCGAAGCTCGGGCAGACGGCTTCGCCCATGGGATACCCGATGGCGATGACCGGAGCGGCGACATCGACTTTCGAGGAGTCGCCGATCGGAAGAAACGGGGTGTTTGCCTCGACCTTGATGAGAGCGATGCCGGTGCGCGGGTCCTTCAGAAGCAAACGCGCGGGAAGCTTCTTCGCGCCCTGGGTGACGGTGATGTCTGTGGCATCGCCCACGGTGCTGGCGAGCGTGTAGATGGTGCCGGTGGGGTCGGCGTAAAAGCCGGTGCCTTCCAAGAGGCCATGGAGGTCCGATGCCTGAACCTTTACGACAGCGCCGCGGCCGAGATTAAAGACCTCCTGGATGCGTTCCTGAATCGTGTCGCCGATGGATTTCTTCTCCTCGGCGGGCGCATTGAAGGCGCCCAAAAAGACGATGAAGCCGCAGGCGGGGATGCAGAGAAGAGCAGAGCGGCGCACTCCTCTAAAAACTGAACGGCGCGTCATAGCTCACCGGTCGCTCCTCAAGCACATAGCTGGGAGGGAGATTTCTGCCGGAAGCCGCCGGGGCAACCGGAGCGATCGGCGCCACCGAGATGGAGGCCGAAGGAGCAAGGTCGGCCGAGGCGACCTGGCTGGAAGCGGGATTGTCCTGCGACGTCAGAATGAGGCCGGTGACACCGGCTGCAGCGACGAGAGCGCTGGCGTAGGCGATGGCAGGAACACGGAAGCCTTCGAGCCAGAGGTTTGCCCGTTCCCAAGCGATTGCCCAGATGGGGCGCTTCAGCATTTCCGCCCTCTGGCGGCGTTGGAACTCGAGAAGAAAATCTTCGAAATAGTCCTCGGGAGGCCGCTCGTAGCGCTTCAACCGGATCAATTTCTGGATTTCGCTCGGTTCGCTCATGGCTGATTTCAGGCTCCTCTAAACTCTTCGAGATAGTTTTGCAACTGGCGATGCGCGTAGAACAGCCGGGAGCGGACCGTGCCCTCGGAGATTCCGAGGATCTTGGCGATCTCCGCATGCGGCATGCCCTGAATGTCGAACATCGTAACCACTGCTCTATGGTCGTGAGACAGCTTCTGCATGGCCTCGTTCAATCTTTTTTGAAGCTCCGCGAGATTTGTTTCCCGGCGGGGGTCGGTGGTGGCCGTCGCCTCGATGTAATCGGGGTCGTTTTCGATGTGGGCATCCATGTCGTCGAGGCTCATGCCCCGGCGGCGGTTCCGCTTCTTCAGGAAGTTGATCGTCATGTTCATGGCGATCTTGTGAATCCAGGTGTAGAAGCTGGATTGCTGGCGGAAGCCTTTGATGGAGCGAAATGCCTTCGCAAAGATGTCCTGCAGGAGGTCGTTCGTGTCCTCGTGGTTTGAGGTCATGTTGTAAACGAGGCCATAGACCCGCGGACTGTAGCGACGCACCAGATCGTCGAACGCCGAAACATCGCCGTTCTTCGTCCGCGCGACCAGTTCGTCATCTGTGGGGTCCTGCGGTTCCTCCATGCGAAAAGGCCGCGAACCGTAGCAGGATCGCGCCGGGGCGGGAAGAGCGATCGTCGGAATGACGCAATTCCGGGAACGATAAAAGTCTGCGCTGGAGCAAATTCCCGAAACTTTGGCCGCTTTTCGGGTTCAATGGTATGCTGGGCAATGGACCGGCGAGCGGGCTTTTCCTCCCGAGTGGCGGATTCGCCATCGTGAAATCATTGTCCAAGCTTGAGCGCCAAAAAATCCCCCTTGGAATCGAATGAGTCGTTCCCTGTTTCCCCGAACCAGCCTTCCTGGAAGGCAATTCTTCTCCGCAGTCGCGCTATTTTTCCTTGGAGGCGTTGCCACGGGGGCCCCGAGCGGGGAGAACCTCTACTCGCCCTATCCGCAGGTGGCGAATCTCAGCTCGGGGATGTCGTGGCCGGCGGGGCAGGCCCTGCCGACGTTTGCGACGCCGAATGCGGTGCTCGACACGATCCTTGTCCAGGACCTTTCGCCCGACGAGCGGATCACCTTTTCGGCGCTGCAAGGGTTGATCAACAAGACCCGTCCCCGTGTTTACCTGCTCGATTCCGGCGCGGACGAGGGGACCTACACGTGGGCGAACACGGCGGTGCTGGGGCTGGGCTCGCGAATCACCTACACGAATGCGACGCGGTTCAACCTGATCTCCAAGTATGCCAATCAAGTTTCCGGCCTCGTGCTCTACGATCCGGCGATCAGCCCGCACTATCGGAATCTCGCAAGCACCGTTGCGGGGTTGACGAATGCTCTGCCGGTCACGGCGGCGGTCCGGAGCGCCCTCATCAGCCGCGGCCTCAACCTGCCCGTTGTCGTCGACCTGACGACGCTCTCCTTCACGGAGCCGGTGGATATTTACAATTACCTCTACGAGCACTACTGGCCGCAGTGCAACAAGCGGGTGATCGTCAGCGCGAACCCGGCCGACAATGGCGACCTCCACCACACACGTGACATCGCGGCGGCGACGGGTGGAGCGGTTTTGTGGCTCTCCACCACAAACTCGACGCAGCGTGGCGTGTTGCAGAAGTTTTTCGGGGACATGACCGCGGGCGAGGCGGTTGTTCTTGGCTGGTATACGACGGAGCGCTCGGGCGTGACGCTGGCGACGTCATTTGGAATCGGAACGATTCCGGCGGATCACTACATCAGCGGCACGGTTTATGGAGGCACGGACCATCGCATTCGGGTGCCGCAGGTCCCTGCGAAGCCGCCGCTCGAAAACAAGATCTACATCGCCATTTTTGTGAGCGATGGCGACAACGCCCAATATGTGCAGCGGGCGATGCGACGGATCTGGAGTGATCACGCGGCCAGCCGCGGGAAGGTGCCGATCAACTGGACCGTGGCGCCGGGAATGGTGGATCTCGGCCCCGGGTTGCTGAACTACTATTACACCACCGCGACGGCGAACGATTGCTTTGTCTCAGGACCGTCCGGCATGGGCTACCTCATGCCCATGAATACCTACAGCCAGAACGGCGCGGCGGCGGGGAGTCACCTCGACAATCCGGTCGCGATGGCTGGCTACGCCCGGCTCACGGAGACCTACATGCAGCGCGCCGGGTTGCGGGTCATCACGATCTGGGACAACGCGACGCCGATGCAGCGGGCGACCTACGAGGAGAAGGTGCGAAATCTCTACGGGATGACGGTGCAGAGATTCAGCGGCAGGTCGTCGGTTCTCCCGAGCGTGGAAGGCGGGCGGATTTATGTGGACCGGCTGAGCCACGCCTACGCCGAAACCTACTCCGCGATCCGTGATTCGCTGACCAGTCGCATCCAGGATTGGGACGGCAAGTCGCCGATGTTTATCGCAACGCAGGCCAGCGTGTGGGGCGAGATGAAGCCGAACCGGATCGTCGACCTTTGCAACGATCTGAATGCCCAATACCCCGGCAAGCTCGTATTCGTGCGCGCGGACCACTATTTCAATCTCTTCAACGAAGCCAACGGGCTGCCGTTCAACCTTTCGATGTCGGCGCAGACGACGGTGGCCGCGAGCGACCTCAGCAACGCGAACGCCGTCAAGGATGGAACGCCCTACACGACGTGGTCGACGGCGTATTCCGGCACGCGGGCGCTGACCTTCAACTTCGGCCGTCGCTACAACCTCACGCGATATGTGATCCGGCACGCGGGTGACACGATGTTGAATCCATCGCTCAACACCCGCGACTTCCGGTTGCAGGTGAGTCTCGACGGGACGAGCTGGTCGACCATCGACATGCAGACCGGCAACGAGGCCAACGTGACCGATGTCGAGTTTCCCGCAGTGACCGCGCAGTTTGCGCGAATCATTGTCGACAACTCGGGGGCGGATGCCGTCACACGGATCGCCGACGTGGAGTTTTATGGAGCCATCTCCGGAGAAACCATTCCACCGGTGCCGGATCCGCCGTCCTACCTCGCGTGGATGGATTCGCTTGGTGCCGGAGAGAAACCGCCGGAGGGTCAGCGTGGCGTTTACGACAAGCCTGCGGGGGACGGCGTGAGCAACCTCGCGAAATACGCATTCGGTCTCAAGCCGCTGATCCCGACCCGACCGGAGGAGACGCTCCTCGCGCCGACCGACGACACGATGGCCGTGGAGTTCGTTCGCTCGAAGACGACGACGGCGGAGATTGGACTGGAGGGATCGACCGACCTCGTCACGTGGAGCCCGGTCGAGTTTGTGATCGAGTCGAGGGAGGATGTCGGCGTCGATCGCGAGCGCGTTCGGTTCATCACGCAGAAGCCGGATGCGGACGCCTATTTCCTGCGCCTGCGGATCGATCTGAACGAATAGCCTGCGGCTACGCGAGCAGGCGGGGAAGAGTGTGCCGCAGCAACGTGGCGAGCGAGCCCGCTGCGGCCCGCCCGATTTCCGTGACCTCTTCGTGGCTGAGCGGCGAGCCGGTGATTCCGGCGGCCCAGTTCGTGAGACAGGAGAATGCGGCGACCTCGATGCCCAGCGCGCGGGCCTGAATCGTCTCCAGCACCGTCGACATGCCGACCGCGTCGGCACCGAGCATTCGCAACATGCGCACCTCGGCCGGCGTTTCGTATTGCGGACCGACGAGACTGGCGTAGACGCCTTCGTGAAGCGGAATGCCCAGCTCCCCTGCGTCGGCGCGAAACATTTCCCGCAGGCGTTTGCTGTAGGCTTCCGTGAGGTCGATGAAGTTGGGGCTGCCGTGCAGGGGGGATGTGCCGGTGAGATTCAGGTGATCGGAGATTTGCATCCACTCGCCGGGTGGAAAATCCGGGTTGAGCGTGCCTGCGGCGTTGGTCAAAATCACGCGAGTCACCCCGAGACGATGCATGAGGCGAATGCCCGCCGTGACGCTTGCGGCGGAATGCCCCTCGTAAAGGTGCACGCGGCCCCGGGCGACCAGCAGAGGATGACCGTCGATGCGCGAGAGGGAAAACGCGCCTTCATGCCCCGGCACGCCGGAGGTGGGCAGTCCCGGAATTTTTCCGTAGGGAATCGTGGCTTCGACCTCCAGGCTGTCGGCAAAGGAATTGAGCCCCGATCCGAGCACGATCGCGACCTTTGCTCCGAACGCCTCGAGATCTTCGGGCAGTCCCGGAAATTCCTGAGTCATCGCCCGGTCGTCCCAAAAACCGCGCCGACGCGCAAGTTCAGTGTTGGAGGCTTTCGCGGAGATGCGCGAGGAATGTTTCCACGTCGTTTTCCGTCGTGGCCCAGGAACACATCAACCGGCACCCGCCGGCGCCGATGAACGTGTAGAATTTCCAGCCGCGAGCGTGCAGCGATTGAATCGCCCGGTCGGGCATGCGGATGAACACGCTGTTGGCTTCCTTTGGAAACAGCACGTCGACCTCCTGGATCGCGCGCAACTTCTCGTGGAGCAGGGTCGCCATGTCGTTTGCGTGTTTCGCATGTCGCAGCCACGCGCCGCTTTCGAGGACACCCACCCACGGCGCGCTGAGAAACCGCATCTTCGACGCGAGCTGGCCGGATTGCTTGCAGCGAAACTCAAACTCCCGCGCAAGTTCGTGATTGAAGAAGACCACCGTCTCGCCGAGCGGAAGACCATTCTTCGAGCCACCGAAGCACAGCACGTCCACGCCCACCTGCCATGTGATTTCCTTCGGACGGACGCCGAGGCTCGCGACGGCATTCGCAAAACGCGCGCCATCCATGTGGAGCTTCAGCGAGTGCGTCTTGGCGATGCGGGAAATCTCTTCGAGGTGAGCCGGGGAATAGACCGTGCCGACCTCCGTTGCCTGGGTAATGCTGACTGCGCGCGGCTTTGGAAAATGGATGTCGGTCCGCCGCTGGACGGTTCTCGTGATTGCGGCCGGGTCGATCCGCCCCTGCTCCCCGGGGAGCAGCAGGACCTTCGTGCCGTTTGAAAAGAACTCCGGCGCGCCGCACTCGTCGGTCTCCACGTGGGCCAGCTCATGGCAGAGAATGCTGTGATAACTCTGGCAGCAGGAGGCGAGGGCGAGGGAGTTGGCGGCGGTGCCGTTGAAAACAAAAAAGACCTCGCAGTCGGTTTCGAAAAGCTCGCGAAGAAGTTCCGAGGCGCGGGCGGTCCATTCATCATCGCCATAGGAGGGGAGACAGCCTGCATTCGCAGCCTCGAGAGCCTGCCATGCCTCGGGGCAGATTCCCGACGCGTTATCGCTGGCAAACTGCCAGCCGGGGGTGACTTGAGCCATGCTCCTAGGGCACCACGGCCCCCGGGGGACGTTCAAGGGGGATCACGTGCTATGTCACGGAAAGGGAGGTAAATACGAAGTCATGGCGAAGCGCATTCTTTTCGGGAATTTTATTGCGTGCCGGGCGGATTGCGCTTCATTTTATTCACCAGCGAAGCAACTGTCCGAGTTGCGTAGCATTCACCCCAATATCAACTCCCCTAAGATCATGCAAAAGCGTCGTCTTCATCTTGCCCCTTCCTTCGGCATTGCGTGCAGTGTTATCGCCGCTGTAGCCGCTACAAAGCCCGCCCTTGCTGCGGACTATTCCTGGAACGTCGAGGACGGTTTGTTCACGACCGACACCAACTGGGATCCGGTGGGCGTGCCGACAGTGGTGGACGATGCATTCGTCAACAATGGTGGCACGGCGGTGATTCAATCCGGAGATGAGGTAGAGCTGGGCCGGCTTCGGATTGATGATGGCGTGGTCAATCAAACAGGCGGAAGTCTTGATGTGTTCGGGATCGATAACGGGCCTTGGGCGATTTACGTGGGCCCCACCGAAGGTCTGACGGGCACTTTGAATATATCCGGTGATTCGTCTGTGACGGGAGCGCGGGTGCGCATTGGCGACTTTGGCGGCACCGGTTCGATTAATCTTTCCGGCAACGCAAGTTTCCTGGGTTTGCCTGGAAACATCACTCGCATCGCCGCCAGCGCAGGTTCCACTGGCACTTTGTCCGTTACTGAGCAGGCTCAATGGATCACTGACGACTGGATGATCGTCGGCAGTGGTGGAAATGCGACCTTGAACGTTGCTGGAGAGCTGATTGGGGAGAACACCGCAAGCGTTATCGTGACCGGGAATCTCTATGTCGGCGAAGGGGGATCAAGCGAGGGCACGGTGGACGTGTCGGGCACGGGACGCCTCTCTGCGGGGGAGACACATATTGGCCGGGGTGGACTGGGTCACCTGACGGTGAAGGATGATGCTGAACTGACCACGGCAAGACTCGTTATAGGCAACCAAGGGGGCACTGCGGACGCGACTTTTCAGGACAATGTCTCGGTTTTCGCAAGTGAGCTTTGGGTGGGTGATGAGGCCAACAGCAAGGGCACTCTGAATATCAGTGGGACCAGCAACGTAACCGTCAATTCCTGGGTGGTCATTGGACGTCGGACCTCCGAGGGGAAGATGGTCCTTGAAGGGGATGCGACGTTTGTAAAAACGGGGGGGGATAATTTTTCTGTTGGCAATGGCCACGAAGGTCCCGCAAGTAACGGCGAGTTGACCATTAGGGGCAACGCGCACCTGGATGTTCAGAGTGGAGAGCTTTGGATTGCTGCGGAGGGAAATTCAACGACGGTTGGTGTGATGAATCTCGAGGGCGGCACGGTCGATACCAACAGTTGGGTGTCGGTGGGCCGCAACCACGGCGCCGGAACGCTCAACATTTCCGGAGGCACTTTTAACTTTAAAGCGACAGGCTCTTACACCAACGGTGTAGACGGAAATGGCGTAGCTGAAGGTCAGTTCTTCACCTCCGAAGGAAGTGCCACGGCCAACGCGGTCATCAACCAAAGCGGAGGCGTCTTCAACAACGTCAACTCCGAGACCTGGTTGGCTGAGCAGCCGGGCAGTGTTGCGGTGTGGAATGCGACCGGTGGAACCTCGAACCACAAGGTGATCCGCCTTGGCGTGCATAATGATACCAACGGCACCCTGAATATCAGCGGCACGGCTGTGGTAAATGCCAGGATGGTTTCCGTGTCCTCGGATACAGGCAGCAGCGGCACCCTGAACTTGAATGGCGGGCGGCTGGTTACAGAGGGGATCGTGAAAGGGAACGGGACAGGCTCCGTTCACTTCAATGGAGGCACCCTGGTTGCTGCTGCGGACAGCGTTGATTTCATTGCCGGTTTCGAGGAGGAGCAGGTGATCATCGAATCGGGCGGACTCGTCGTCGATACGAGCGGGTTCGATGTGGAGATTACCTTGGGACTGGTGGGTGAAGGCAATCTGGCGAAGATTGGAGAGGGAACGCTCATTTTGAGTGGGCTGAACGCCTATATCGGGGATACGGCAATCCTCGATGGAGTTCTGAGCATCACAACGGGCTTTCTTGCGGATAGCTCGAATGTCTCAATTCGCGATGGGTCCATCTTCGATCTCAATTTTACCGGGACTGATACCATCAATGCGCTTGTCATTAATGGTGAGGTTCAGCCGATTGGAACCTATGGGCGGCCCGGATCGGGGGCTGACTTTGAACTGGCCGTCTTCAGTGGAGATGGCATCCTGGAAGTCACCTCGGTCGTGATTCCCGAGCCACAGAACCTTGGAGTCGTTGGTCTTGCGGCGCTTGGGCTGGTCTTTGCCCTGCGCCGTCGGCGGACGACCGAAAATTCCTGATCCCCCGACGTCCGAGTGACCTCAGGAATCAAGACAAGGGCGCGGCGATGAGAGTCGCGCCCTTTCTTTTTTGGATTCGGAGGAGGAGGTTAGGAGCCGCCGGCGCTTGAATTGGGAAGTTGTGGATCCAGTGGCGGAGGCGGCTCGGAGATCAAACGCGCGCCGCGACCGTAGGTGAAGTAGGCCCAGGCCCATTGAATGAAGACGAGCACCCGGTTGCGGAACCCAATGAGAAAATACAGGTGGACGAATGCCCATGCCGCCCAGGCGAGAGGGCCGCTGAACCTCAACCCGCGAATGTCTCCCACGCCGGCAAGACGTCCAATGGTGGCAAGGCTGCCTTTGTCCAAATACTTGAAGGGCCTGGTCGGCTTTCCCTCCAGCTGACGCCGGATGTTGGCGGCGGCGTGCCGCCCCATCTGCATGGCCGCCGGCGCAAGGCCGGGCACGGGTTTGTTATCCCTGCCATAGGTCAGCGCGACCATGTCGCCGATGGCCTGAATCTCCGGGCGTCCCGACACGGTGAGATCTCGATTCACCTTTGCGCGTCCGGCTTTGTCCGTCTCGCAGCCGATCTGCCTCGCCAACGGAGAAGCGGCATTCCCGGCCGCCCAGACGACCGTATGGCAGGGGATTTTTCCGCTCTTGAGGGTGACGACCCCGTCCTCAACGTTCAGCACGGGGTCATTGATCCGCACCTCGACGTTCAGATTCTCGAGCTGGCGTCCGGCGCTTGCCGACAGCGACTCGTCGAAAGCCGGCAACACTCGCGGCCCCGCTTCGACGAGAATGACCCGCGTCTGCCTGGGATCGATGTGGCGAAAATCCCGCGCGAGCGTCTTGTGGGCAAGTTCGGCGATCGCACCGGCCATTTCCACGCCTGTGGGCCCTCCGCCGACAACGACAAACGTAAGGAACGCCTCGCGCACTTCCGGACTTGTCGACTTCTCTGCCTCCTCGAACGCGGTGAGAATCCGGCGTCGGAGGCCGATGGCATCGTGCAGACTCTTCAATCCCGGAGCCAAACTCTCCCATTCATCGTGCCCGAAATAGCTGTGCCGTGCCCCGGTGGCGACGATGAGATGGTCGTAGCAAATCGCGCCATCCTGCGTGACAACCTCCCGGCGCTCCGGCTGAATGGCCAGAACCTCGGACATGATGACGGTTGTGTTTTCCTGATCCCGCAACACGGAACGAATCGGCTTCGCGATATCGGCCGGGGAAAGTCCCGCCGTGGCCACCTGATAAAGCAACGGCTGGAACAGGTGGTGATTTGTGCGGTCCAGAAGGATGACGCGGACCGGCGTGTCCTTCAGTGCACGCGCGGCGGAGATTCCTCCGAAGCCACCCCCGACAATGACGACAACAGGCAGGCTTGCATTTTGGGGGCCGGCTGAGGATGGTGATTGGTGATTCACGTGACTTTGTGAAATTTTTCACAAAGTTGCGGCGGGTCAAAGGCCGAAACCGAAAAAACCTTGTAATTCAGGAATGCCCACGACGATCGAGCAACCCGACACGCTGGCCCGGAGCCTGCAAAACCTGCGAAGCGCCCAGGAGGGCGGAGAGCTGCTGGGCGAAACGCTCACGTTGAACATGGGGCCATCGCACCCTTCGACGCACGGCGTTCTGCGCATCGTGCTTGAGCTCGATGGCGAGGTGATCACGAAGGCGACCCCGGATGTCGGTTACCTGCATCGCGGCGACGAGAAGATCGCGGAGAACGTCCAATACAACCAGTTTGTGCCGTATACGGACCGGCTCGATTATCTCGCGCCGATCGCCAACAACGTGGCCTTCGCGCTGGCCGTCGAGAAATTGATGGGTTGGGAGTTGCCGCCTCGCGGAAAGGCGATTCGCGTGATCTGCTGCGAGCTCGGGCGCATTTCCTCGCACCTGCTCGGGCTGGGCGCCTTCGGCATGGATCTTGGCGCGACGACCGTGTTCCTGTGGACGTTCACGGAGCGCGAAAAGATTTACAACCTCGTCGAAAACCTCAGCGGAGCGCGCTTCACCACGAGCTACACGCGCATTGGCGGGCAGACGCGCGATTTGCCGCCCACGTTCATTCCGCAGCTCAAGGAATTTGTGGAGGGCTTCAAGAAGGCACTTGTGGAGATCGACAAGCTGCTCACGAGAAATCGCATCTTCATCGATCGCACGAAGGATGTCGGCGTGATCAGCAAGGAGGACGCGATCGCTTACGCCATCTCCGGGCCCAATCTTCGCGGCAGCGGCATCGAGCACGATTTGCGCAAAAAGCATCCGTATCTCGATTACGATAAATACGATTTCGAGATCCCGATCGGCCAGGTCGGCGACTGCTACGACCGCTATCTCGTGCGAATGGAGGAGATGCGGCAGAGCGTTCGCATTCTCGAGCAGGTAATCGACAAGCTCCCGTCCGGTCCAATCAACGTGCATGATCCCAAGAGCACGCTGCCCGACAAGGTCGCGGTTCTCACGAAGATGGAGGAGTTAATCCACCACTTCATCGTGGCCACCGAGGGCGTCGATGCGCCTCCGGGTGAGGTTTATTTTGGAGCGGAGAACCCGAAGGGTGAACTCGGATTCTACATCTACAGCCTTGGCGGCGGCGTGCCTTACCGGCTCAAGATTCGCGCCCCATCGTTCGTGAACCTGTCCATTCTTCCGAAGATCCTGCCCGGCCACCTCGTCAGCGACGTGGTCAGCATCCTCGGAAGCATCGACTTCGTGATGGGCGAGTGCGACCGCTAGGTCGCATTTCGCCACCGGTTACTGAATCACGAGGCTCGCGACCTGTCCGGCCGCGTAGATGGCGATCGAGCCTGCACTAAGGCTGAGGAGGAGTCCGATGAGTGGCCAGCGGGGTCTCTCCGGGAGCGGGGGCACGTCCTCGATGGCCGCCCAGAGTTCCTCCCGCTCGCGAATGAATGCGGAGACTTCCATCTTGTCCCGGTAACAGTCGAGATAGCGTTGCAGGGAAGAGCTCATGGAATCAGTAGGTCGTTGTGGTGGTTCTCGAAACGGAGGTCGACGGTGCCAGCACCGGGTCCACGGTCGTGGTGGTTGTCCGGCTGGTTACGGTGTCCGGTTCGTCATTCTTCACAGAGACACAGCCGACCGGGATGAAACCCAGCACCGCCACAAGTGATGCAAGAAAGAGTGCTTTTTTCATGACTACGTATTTGCCTTCATTTCATCGCACTCGTTGTGCCAGGAGGATTTGAATTCCCATAACGATTTGAGGTTGAGTTTCTTGCGAATTTATAGTGGCTCCCGAACTGCTTCGCTTTTGAAGCGATTTGCACGAAAACGCCTCCTTCGCCGTGCAAAATGCAACCCATTCGGGAGATTGCGAACCCGGTGCCGTGACATCCATCCATCTCTCTGGAAAATGAGCATGGACGCTGCGGCGATTTTCTGAATGATGACAAGCGCTCGATGACGACAACGGAGACCACCCGACAGGCCGACAACATCCCCGCCGAGTTGCTGGCCGAGATTGAAGAAGCCATTTCCCACTACCCGGTTTCCAAGCGCAGCGCCTCGCTGCCGCTTTTACACCTCTGGCAGAACCACTTCGGATACATTGACGACTCCGGGATCGAGTGGATTGCCGCGAAGCTCGACCTCACTCCGGTGAACATTTACGAGCTCGTCACGTTTTATCCGTGGTTCCGCCGTGAGGCGGCGGGCAAAACGATCATCCGGGTCTGCCGCACGCTGGCATGCGCGATGGCCGGTTCCTACGAGCTGCGCGAGAAATTCTGCGAAGCCACCGGAGTGGACCCGAAGGCGGAGCATCACGGCTACGGACATGCGCCGCCAACCAGTCCGGACGGAAAATTCAGCGTCGAATTCGTCGAGTGCCTCGCGAGCTGCGGCACCGCGCCTGTTTGCCTGATCAACGACGACCTCCACGAGAAGGTGACCCCCGACCAGGTCCCCAACATCGTGAAGCAATACGAATAACCGGTCTCGACCCTAGTTTTTTCGACTTTCGCCTGGAATGAGTTCCCTGATCCACGAGCCTCACCCGAAGGAGCGCCGCATCATCTTCGAGCGCATCAGCAAGCCCGGATGGTCTCCCGACATCGACACCTACCTCAAAGCCGGCGGCTACGAGATGCTCAAGAAAGCGCTCGGCATGCAGCCGCAGGAAATCGTCGATGCCGTAAAGGCCGCAAATCTCCGCGGGCGGGGCGGCGCGGGCTTTCCGTGCGGTGTGAAATGGAGCTTCATCAAGCGCGACGACGGCAAGCCGCACTACATTGTCGTCAACGGCGACGAGTCCGAGCCGGGAACGTTCAAGGACCGTTACATCCTGCACAACGATCCGCACCAGCTCATCGAGGGCGTGTTGATCGCCGCATGGGCGCTCAACGTCAAGCTCGCCTACATCTACATTCGTTGCGAGTTCCCGCATGCCGCGCGCATCGTCTGGAACGCGATCAAGGAGGCGAAGGCGCGGGGCTTCGTCGGCAAAAACATCTGCGGAAGCGGGTTCGATTGCGACATTTACGTGCACCAGGGTGCGGCGGCCTACATTTGCGGCGAGGAAACAAGTCTCCTCGAATCGCTCGAGGGCAAGCGGCCGTATCCCCGCATCAAGCCGCCCTATTTCCCGGCGGTGCTCGGCCTCTACATGTCGCCGACGATCGTCAACAACGTCGAGACCCTCTGCCACGTCGTCCACATTCTTCGCCTCGGTCCCGAGGAATACGCGAAAATGGGCACGCCCGGCGATGGCGGCACGCGCACGCTCGGCGTGAGCGGCGACGTGATGAAGCCCGGCTTCTACGAGCTGCCGGCCGGCGCCGTGACGCTGCGGGAGTTGATTTTCGACATTTGCGGAGGGCTGCGTCCCGGCCGCAAGCTGAAGGCCGTGATCCCCGGAGGCAGCTCCGCAAAAGTCATGCGGGCCGACGAGGTTTACAAGGTCAAGGTCAAGGGACCGGATGGCGAAATGGTCGAGAAGGAGCTGCCGATGCTCGATGTCGTGATGGATGCGGCGACGCTCGCGTCCGTCGGAACGATGATCGGTTCCGGCGGCGTGATGGTGATGGACGACTCCCGCGACATGGTCTGGGCGCTCAACAATCTGAACCAGTTCTACGCCCACGAGAGCTGCGGCCAATGCACGCCATGCCGCGAAGGCAGCCTGTGGATGTCGAAAATGACGACGCGCATGCTGGCCGGCAACGGCCAGCCGAACGATCCCGCGGTCCTCAAGAGTGTTGCCGACAACATCGCGGGTCGCACGGTCTGCGCCTTTGGCGAAGCCTGCTCCTGGCCGACCCAGAGCTTCCTCGCGAAATTCCCCGAGGAATTTGCCGCCCTTGCAGGCAGCAAGTAACGGCGTCGGTTTGGCAGCGCGAATACGATAGGAGTGCTCCTCGACGGAACCCTTCCGCACACGCCTGTGCGTGGCGATGGCTCGAGGTGATGGATTGAGTCAGCCCACCCAGTCGAAGGTCATTGCCTTTTCGACGTCGGGGTGAAGGCTGAGCGCGACGGGGCAGTTGATGGCGACCCGCTCGAGTTCCTCGCGCGAAGGATGATCCGGTGGGAGAGGCAGTTTCATGTCCACCTCGATCCGTGCAATCCGGCGCGGAGGCTCGCTTGTCATGATTTTGCGCACGTCGAGCGTGGCACCGGCCGGGAAGTCGATGCCGTTGCGCTCGGCGTAGATTGCCATTGTGGTGACCATGCACGTTCCCAGCGACGTCGCGCAAAGATCCGTGGGGCTGAACGCCTCGCCGCGACCAAGATTGTCCGTCGGGGCGTCGGTGGCGATGGCGGTTCCGGAGGGACCGTGTGTGGCGGTGCAACGAAGACCGCCTTCGTAGATGAGCTGAAATTCGACCACACCGCAGTCTAGCTGCCGGCGGCGCCGTTTTTCACGATCTTTTGGACCTCGTCGAGAAAGTCCATGCGGTTGACATCTTCCGTGGTGAGCAAGGTCCTGCCTTCGGCATCCACCAGTCGCGCGGCGGGAATGCCGCCTCCGGGGTTCCTGGGGATTCCCGGATATGCCTTGTCGCGCCATTTCAGTCCAGGCCACGGCATGCGGTAGTCCTTCAAATAGGCGATTTCGTCTTCGAGACTGTGATCGCTCGGCACGAGGATCACGGTAAAACTCTCGGAGCGCATTCTTTTTGCCATGCGCACGACCTCCGGCGTGTAGGACCGGCAGGGAGGACACCACGAGGCCGAGTAATAGAACATGTAGTATTTCGGATACCCGCCCTCCCGGGTTCCAAGGTCCACGGGATTGCCGCGATCGTCGATGAGGTTGCCTTTCAACGCGGCGGGAATGGGTGCGGTTTCACCGACACCGCTTCCACTGTTTTCACCGGCTGTTCCTCCTGAAGCGTTTTGTTCGATCCAGGCAAGATCGTCGTCGCCAAGAAACTTTTTCTCGACCGGCTTCGTTCGTCCGTCCGGCAGCAGCAGGATCACTTTCTCGCCGTCTACTTTGTGAAGCGAAGCTTGAAGAGTCGCGGTGCCGTCCCTGCTGGTCCATGTGCGGGTCTCAGCGGACCAAAGGGTTGAGGTTGAGAGCGTCAGGATCGTGATGAGGCGCCACGCTTTCATGGCTCGAATGCTATTCATTCGAACGACGTATGCGATCCAAAAAGAAACGGCCGCCGCGGTGCGTTGCGAAGACGAGGAGTGCGAGCGCGACGAGGTGATGTGCCGATGGCTCCGGGACGGGGAAGGCGCCCGCGACTGTCGCGGCCCAGGCGCCGTCCGGGTCGCTCGCAAACTGCCAGCTGAACGCGCCGCCAAATTCCGTGCCGTAGCTGGCCACCAGTGGGGCAATGATGTCGTTGGCGACGTCCTGTGCGGGCAGCCAGCCGGATCCTGCATCGCCCGGCAGAGCCGGCTTGCCGACCACGAGCTTGGACGCGGGAAGGCCGGCGAAGTCGGGAACGTTCGGGATGCCGCTCCAGCCGTTGACGATGTCGTGGTAATTCTGCACGGCGGCTGCGGCGGTCAGGAAGCCGGGGTTGTTGTAATACTGCATATTGACCCAGTCGATCTTGTCGGCGATGGCATTGAGAACGGGAATGTATCCGCCGATTCCGTTGCTCGACCAATTCGGGTCGCTCGAGAGGTAGGGAGGTTGCGGCGCGTGCGTGAGCAGCCAGCCTTCCCCGGAGGGAAGCTGAAGACGCAGCTGTATCGTGAGATCGGTGAGGAACTCCACGCCGTTGTATCCCGCCACTGCGGGATTGCTGAAGGCGAGCGTGTCCTCCCAATCGATGTCGATGCCGTCGAAGTGAAGCGGAAGGTCATCCTCGGCCACCGGATTCTTCACGAACGAGGCGATGTTTGCCGCCAGCGCGGGGATGTTGGCGCTCAAGGTCGCATACTGCTCCGAAGTCACCGTCGCGCCGCCGAAGGAAAGCAGCACTTTTCGTCCGCTTGCCTGCACGGAGCGGATTGCCTGCGCGATGCCGGTGCTGATCGTGGTGCCGTAGAAGCTCGTGCCGATTGCGTCGAAACCGAGCTGCGTGACGTTGTCGGGATTCGGCAGCAGGAACGCGACCGTGAGGTGCGTGTAATCGGTATCGGAGGCGCCCGCGAGCACCGAGCCGTTGCCGCCGTTGTAATACGACATCAACACCGGCTCGGCATGCAACGATGCGGCGAGCGCGAGTGCCGGCAGCAGACGAAGCCATCGCGTGCGATGGGAGCCTACCGGCTGCCGGCGGATTTCGCAACGCGCTAGACCTGCTCGAGCAGCTTGTAGAGACGGGCAATCATCGGCGCCGGATCCTCGAGCAGACCGGCGGAGATGAGCGCGTTGTCGAGGAGCTGCTCCGCGACGAGTTTCGCCTTCTCCGGAGCTTCGGTGCGCGATGCGGCCAGGCGCTGGATGACCGCGTGGCGCGGATTGATCTCGAGCGTGACCTTGAGCGGCATGTCAGGGCCGTCCTTTTGCAGCGCTTTCATCATGCGCCGCATTTGGGCCGACATCATTGGATCGCTGTTGAGTGCGAGCACGGGGGAATCGACGAGCCGGTCGCTGGCTTTCACGGCTTCGACGCGGTTGCCGAGCGTTTCCTTGAGCCATTCGGTGAGGCCCTTGATCTCGTCCTCGCTGAGGCCGCCTTCGGGTTTCTCGAGATCGGAGAGCTTCACATCGGCGCTGTCGGCACTGACGAGCTTTTTGCCGTCAAATTCGCGGACGTTGCTCATCACGTATTCGTCCACGGCCTCGTAGCAGAACAGCACTTCGAGTCCGCGTGCCTTGAATCCTTCGAGGTAAGGCCCGCTCTCGATGGCTTCACGGTTTACGCCGAGCAGGTAGTAGATTTCCTTTTGGTCCTCCCTGGCCCGCGAGACGTAATCGGCGAGCGAGGTGGTTTTTCCCTTTTCCGTGAACGACGACTCGAAGCGCAGCAGCTTCATGAGCTGGTCGCGGTGGGTGAAATCGAGTGCCGCGCCCTCCTTCAAAAAGATGCCGAATTCCTTGTAGAAGTCCGCGTAGCTGTCCTTGGCGGCCTCCTCTTCGAGCATCTTGAGGAAGCGTTTCGTGATGACCTTGTTGAGTTTGTCGATGAGGGCCTTGTCCTGCATCGTCTCGCGGGAGATGTTCAGCGGCAGGTCCTCGCTGTCGACGACGCCCCGCACGAAGCGCAGCCACTCGGGCAGGAGATCCTTCGGCTCGGGATCGATGAGGATGCGGCGGCAATAAAGCGCGACGCCCGGTTCGACGCGACCGAAGCCGAATTTCTCGGGATTCGTTTTCGGCACGAAGAGGAGCGCGTTGATCTGGAGCGGTGCGTCGGCGGAGAAGTGCAGCCGGTAGCGCGGCTCGTCGAAGGCATGCGCCTGGAACTTGTAAAACTCGTTGTATTCCTCGTCGGTGATTTCGTTCTTCGGGCGCAGCCAGAGCGCCTGGATCTTGTTGACGCGATCGCCGTTGAGGTTGAGCGGGAAGCTGACGAATGCGCTGTATTGCCTGAGAATCTGCTCGATGCGCGATTTCGAGGCGTATTCGGAGCAATCGTCCTTCAGCTCGACGACGATCTTGGTGCCGCGGCGCTGGCCCTCGACCTCCTCGATCTCATAGCTGCCCGAGCCGTCGCTCGTCCATTGCAGTCCCGGCTGATCCGGCTGCCACGAGTGCGTGTAGACGGTGACCTTCTTTGCGACCATGAAGGCCGAGTAGAAGCCGACGCCAAACTGACCGATGAGGTTCGCGTTTTTCTCGCCGCCCTGGCTGAGCGCCTGGAGAAATTTCTTCGAGCCCGAGTGGGCGATCGTGCCGAGGTTCTCGATCAACTCGGTGCGCGTCATGCCAATGCCGAAGTCCTGGATCGTGATCGTCTTCGCCGTGTCGTCGGTGGTGACGTTGATCTCGAGCGGGAGATTTTCATCGAAGATGTTTTTCTCCGTCTGCTGGAGGTGGCGGAGTTTTTCGAGCGCGTCGGAAGCATTCGACACCAGCTCGCGAACAAAGATCTCCTTCTCGGTGTAAAGCGAGTGGATGACGATATCGAGGAGCTGCTTGATCTCAGCCTGGAATTCGAATCTTTCAGCTGCGGTCGTGGACATACGGAAAATCGAGTGAGCCCGCTATTTTTGGCGGGGATGCGGGGAAATCAAGGGGTGGATTGCGTGCCCCAGTCGCTCGGCTTCGGGCCCATCACAAACTCCAGCGTGCCGCCGTCCTTGATCTCCGAGAACGGGAGATAAACGGAATCGTGCGGCCTGCCGTTCAGCTTCACCGACTGCACATAGATGTTTTCGTCGGAGAGGTTTTCGGCGGTCATGGTGAACGTCTTTCCGCTCGTCCCGAGCCTCATCACGGCCTTCTTCACCTGCGGGGCGCCGATGACGTAACGGTCGTCCGCCGGCGCGACGGGATAGAATCCGAGACAGGTAAAGAGATACCATGCGGACATCTGGCCGCAGTCGTCGTTGCCGGTGAGGGACTCGGGGCGGTTGCCGTATTGGGTCGACACGACCTGGTGGAGGAGTTCCGCCGCGCGCCAGGGCTGGCCGGCGATGGAGAAGAGGTAGATGACATGGTGCGCGGGTTCGTTGCCGTGCCAGTATTCGCCGATGCGCCCGTAGGCGGCGATTTCCTCTTCGGAGAGGTCGGGATCTTCAAGGGTGAAGAGCTGGTTCAGCTTTTCGAGGAACTTCTCGCGTCCGCCCATCAGCTCAATGAGGCCCGGCACGTCGTGCGGCACATACCACGAATACTGCCAGCTCGTGCCTTCCGTGAAATCGCGGGTCGAGATGTCCTCCGAGTATTTGCGTGGATCGAAAGGCTCGCGCCAGTTGCCCTTGGAATCCTTCCCCCGCATGAGGCCAATGGAGGGATCGAAGAGATTCCGGTAGGCTCCCGCGCGTTTCATGAAGCGCTTGTAGTCCTCCTCTTTTCCAAGCGCCTTCGCCATCTGCGCAATCGTCCAGTCGTCGTAGGCATACTCGAGCGTCTTCGAGACGGATTCGTTTTCCTGGTCGAACGGCACCCAGCCCAATTCCTCGTAGATCTTGACGCTGTCGTAGTTCGGATTCGTGGCCGTCGTCTTCATCGCCTCGTAGGCGCGCTCGGGATCAAACCCGGTGACGCCCTTGAGGTAGGCATCCGCAATTACAGGCACGGCGTGGTAGCCGATCATGCACCATGTTTCGTTGCCGTGGAACGACCAGATGGGGAGCAGGCTTTCCACGCTCTGGTCGTAGTGCGCGAGCATCGAGAGAATCATGTCCGCATCGCGCTTCGGCTCGATGAGCGCAAGGAGCGGATGCGTGGCGCGGTAGGTATCCCACAGCGAGAAGACGGTGTAATTCGTGAAACCCTCGGCCCGGTGGATATTCTGGTCGAGGCCGCGGTATTCGCCATTGACGTCCTCGTAGAGGTTCGGCGTGAGCAGTGCGTGGTAGAGCGCGGTGTAAAAGGTTTCCTTCTCCTCCTGGGTGCCTTCGAGCAATTGGAGATTTGAGAGCGCGTCGTCCCAGCGTTTGCGGGTGGTCTCGCGAAGTTTCTCGAAATCCCAGTCGGGGATCTCCGCGTCGAGATTCTCGAGCGCGTTCTTCGCGCTCACACCGGAGATGGCGACCTTGATGGTGATCGGCTCGTTGGCTTTCGTGCGATAGCGGGCGACAAATCGCAAATTCGGCCCGGCCGCTTCGTATCGGCTGCGAAAGCGGTAGGTGTCGTATTTGACCTCCTTGCCGTCGCTGAAAATCTGCGCGTCGTCGAATGGCCGCGAGTAGCGCGCCGCGAAATAGATTGGCCGCTCCCGGGCCCAGCCGTTCACGAGCCGAAAGCCGGTGATCGTCGACTCGTCCTCGACGCGAACATGCGACCACACGACCTTCCATTTTCCGCCGTTCAGGGAATGGCTGAAATCGGTGAGGATAGACGCCTCCTCGGTCTCGGGAAACGTCATCCGCAACATTCCCGCGCGCTCACCGGCCGTCAGCTCGACCGTGATGTCGCCATCATCGAGCTTCGCTTTGTAATAGCCGGCGGCGGCCTCCTCGTTGTCGTGCGAATACGGGGAGCGGTAGCCGTATTGCGGGGATTTCTCCCGACCGGGCTCAAGGTGCGTGTAGCCGACCTGCGGCATGAACAGGAAATCGCCGAGATCGGGAATGCCCGTGCCGCTCAGGTGCGTGAGGCTGAAGCCGATGATGGTCGGGTCCGAATACTCGTAGCCGGATGCGGTTTCCCACAGCTCGTCCTCCGTGTCGGGGCTGATCTGGATCATTCCAAACGGAGCCGACGGTCCGGGATAGACATTTCCTTCTCCTTTTGTGCCGACCAGGGGCCGCACGTAATCGGAAAGACGAACTTCAGCGAAAGCGCTGGAAACCGATAAAACAGCTGCCAACAGAGGGAGAACGAAACGCATCCCGCGAGGGTGGGGAGTGCGCGTGCGCGTTGTCCAGCGGTTTGCGGACCGCTGTGTGTCATCAACCAAAAGCTTGATCAGCCCCAGGTCGCGTTCGTGCCGCGCGTGTCGATATGAACGAAACCCGAATACAATCCGACGCCGCCCTTGAAGAGCCCCTTGGCGCGCAGTTCCTTTGCAACGGCTGCGACGGTTTTTGGGGAAGAGGGAAACTGAAGATCGAGCGCGGTGTTGCGCGTGTGCTGCGACCCGCTCGCGGCACCGGGGCAGCGGGCATTGTAGGCCGGAGACCGATAGGCCGAGATGACGACCTCGGGTTTCTCGCCGAGTTGTGTCGCTATCTCATCCGCGACGAGAAGCGTGGCCTTCATCCGTTTCCACATGGCCGTGGGAGGCAGTCCGCAACGGACGTTTCCACGCATTTTCAGATGCGGCTCGATGACCTGCCGCACCGTGAAATTCTTCAACTGGAGTCCGCCGATGAACGCGGCGTAGCCTTTCAGCGGCTGGCCAAGGATCTCCACCCATTCCCCGGGAAGATCGAATGCGTATTTCGAGCTGCCACCAAACCACGACGAAAGCTGATCGAAGAATGGACCCAGAAAGAATGCCGAGCCGCCCGCACTCATCATGCGGACAAACTGGCGTCGATCGATGGCATTGACGTCCTGGTCGATAAGCGGAGATGGCGGCATTCGAGCGACACCGGTAGCGCGGATTTCGAATTGGGAAAGTGAAAAATCGGCGTCCCCACGGAAAACTCCCTGCGGGCTCATGGCAAAATCCGGCTGGAGACACTCGCGTGAGCGCCGACTGACGCAAACGCATTGCCATCGTTTTAGGGACTAGCGCTTTCGGGTGCTGCATTGGTATAGCTGGCGCGTGCAAAGGAAGGCGATTAGCGAAGCAAAGGGCATTTTGTTCGTCCTGGTTTTATTGGTGATTGCCTCTTTGATCTGGCTGAAGCCGCTGGCGGTGCTGTGGATCGGCTGCATCCTGTTTACGTTTTACTTTTTCCGCGACCCCGACCGTGAAGCGCCCGACGATCCGGATCTGGCCGTGGCGCCGGCGGATGGTCAGGTAGTGGCCATCGAGGAGCGCCTCGAAGGCGAGGTGACGATGCAGCGGATGATTTGCATATCGATCTTCCTTTCCATCTTCGATGTGCATGTGAACCGCTCGCCGATTGCCGGCACGATCACTCACAGCGAAGCGACGAAGGGCGCCTACCGCGACGCGCGGGATCCCGAATCGTCGAAGGTCAATGCGAGCCGGCTGTGGGTGATCGAAAACGATCGCTGCAAGCTGGTCGTGCGGCAGATCACCGGGGCCATTGCCCGCCGTATCGTGGCGTGGTCGAAGGTCGGCGACCAGGTCGCGCAGGGCGAAAAGTTCGGGATGATCCGTTTCGGCTCCCGCACGGAACTCTACGTTCCCGAAGGCTCGAAAATCCTCGTTCGGGTCGGCCGCTCGGTGCGCGGCGGCGTCACTCCGATTGCCCAGCTCGCGCCGAAACCCGGTGCCGACGACGAGCCGGTGCTTTGATTTCCAGCCCTCGCGTGTTGCGGTCTTCAAACGCTGCGACATGCGACTCTACAATCCGGCCAAGATGTGATTGATTCGGGGATGGCAAACGGCGAGCCGAAGATCTACCTCCTGCCCAACCTGATGACCGCCGGAAATCTTTTCTGCGGCTTTGCGGCGGTCTTGCGGATCATTGAAGGCGGGCTCGCCAGCACGGCGGACTCGATCGCCAGCGGGATGTATCACGAGGCGATCGCGTTCATTCTCGGAGCCTGCGTATTCGACCTGCTTGACGGGCGCCTCGCGCGCCTGGGCGGAAACGAGAGCGCGTTTGGCCGGGAATTCGACTCGCTTGCGGACATCGTTTCGTTCGGCGTCGCGCCCGCGCTGCTGGTTTACGACATCGTCCTGCAGGACTTCGAGCGCACGGGCTGGGTGATCGCGTTCTTCTACCTCCTCTGCGGGGGCATGCGACTGGCGCGGTTCAACTGCATCGCGGCGATGAACGGCAGCTCGACAAGGGATTTCGAAGGCTTCCCGATTCCCGCCGCGGCGGGGCTGATCGCGTCGCTCACGCTCTTCATGCTCTGGATGGCCGAGGGGGAACGCGAGATCGGCCCCTGGAAATATGCGCTTCCGGCGCTGATGGTGTTTCTCTCGGTGCTCATGTTCAGCCGCGTGAGGTATCCGAGCTTCAAGGCGCTCAACTGGCGCACGCAGCGGTCGATTCCGCGATTCCTCGGTATCATTCTCGTGCTCGCGTTGGCCGCCAATTTCTGGGAGTGGATGCCCGCGCTGCTGTTCGTCGCGTTTCTCATTTACGGGTTTGTCCGGCCGTTTGTCGGGCGTGCGTTCCGGCGTGAAATCGAGGACGTCGACGATGCGGAGGAATCGCTCGATCAACCGCGGTAGGGACGTCGATGCAGCTGGGATTCCACTTCGAGGATCGCGAACCGGAAGAGGCGCAACCCGACGAACCGACGGCACCGCGCGTGTATTCGGTGGGGGAATTGACTCGGGCCGTGCGCGAGACGCTGGAAGCCGCAATCGGCGAAGTGTGGGTGCGCGGAGAAATTTCGAATTACCGCTGGCAGGCCTCGGGGCACCAGTATTTCACGCTCAAGGACGATGTGAGCCAGCTGCCGTGTGTGCTTTTTGCCGGCTCGGCGCGGGGGATGCGGAGATTGAAACTGGCGGACGGTGCGCAGGTGCAGGTTTTTGGCGAACTCACCGTTTACGAGGCGCGCGGCCAGTATCAGCTCGTGGTGCGGCTCGTGCAGGAAGAGGGCCATGGTGCGTTGCAGGCGAAACTCGAAGCGCTCAAGGCGAAGCTGGCGGCGGAGGGGCTTTTCGATGCCGAGCGCAAACGCCCGCTGCCTCGATTTCCGCGGCGCATCGGTGTCGTCACGTCGCCGACTGGTGCGGCGATTCGTGATTTTTTGCATGTGCTCCATCGGCGCTATTCCGGCGTGGAGGTGGTGATTCATCCGGTGCGCGTGCAAGGGCGTGGCGCGGCCGCGGAGATTGCGGCTGCGGTGGAGGACTTCTCCGGGGCTCCGGAAAATGGATATCCCGCCGTCGATGTGATTGTGGTGACGCGCGGTGGCGGCAGTCTCGAGGATCTGTGGGAGTTCAATGAGGAGGTCGTCGTGCGGGCCATTGCGGACTCGGCGGTGCCGGTGGTCAGCGCGGTGGGCCACGAAATTGATTTTGCATTGTCCGATTTCGCTGCGGACCTGCGAGCTCCCACGCCGAGCGCAGCGGCGGAGCTTCTCGCGCCGGATGGCATGGAGTTGAAGCGAATGGTGGCCGATCGCGCGATGCGGCTTCGGCGCGAAGTCGCCGGCGTGCTGAGATTTCATCGCGCGCGGCTGGAGGCGCTGGCCCGTTCGGCATTGTATCGCGAGCCGGAGCGGTTTGTTCGTGAGCGCCGGCAGGAAGTGGACCGTTTGCAGGCCGATGCCGCACGTTGTGCGGCGGAATGCATTCGCTCCTGTCGGGAGGCTCTGGCGCGTGCGGTGTCCATTCTGGAGGCACGCAAGCCGTCGGCGGTGTTTCCGTGGCTTCGCGAGCGCCTTTCCGAGACGCAGCGCCGGCTCGGCGATCTGGCGCGCCGCGACCTTGCGAAATATCGCGAGCGTATTGCCGCGCAGAATTCCGCACTGCGGGCGTTGAGTCCGGAGGGCACGCTGGCGCGCGGGTATTCGATTACGTTGGACAGCGCCGGCCAGGTATTGAGGTCCGTTTCCGGGCTTCGCCCCGGAGATCGGGTGCGCACACGCCTGGCCGATGGCGAGGTCGAATCCGAAGTGCAAAAGACGCGCGGCGCAACGAACCGCTAAAGATCGGCAAGGGGGCGTTAGCGCCTCGGTCTAGGCCCGGACTACCGTCGGGGCATGTCGGCCAACTTTCCCCCAGTCGGCTCGTCCCGCAATGGCGGCCTCGGCGGCCTCGCCCTTCACTCACTCCCATCCCGGATTCTCAAGGCCTGTGAGCAGGTGGGGCCGGTGTTCATGCTGTTTCGCAGCGAGGCGTGCATCTTCGGAACGGTGGCAAATCCGCTGTGGTTCCGGGAAACGGCGGACGTCCACCTCGCCGCCAGCGGAGCATTGACGCTCAATCTGGTTCCGTCGTGCCCGTGTGCGATCTACAATTATCTCGAGGCTGGTCCCGGCGGCGGGTTCATCGACGCGTTGGAGTTCACGACCGGTGACCGCGTGGGATTTCTCAAACTCTGCCGGATGAAGGAAACGAACCGCGAGCGCTGGATGGCGATGCTCGCGGAGTTTCATTCACACTGCGTCGATCGCGAGTGGATCGCCGGCATTCGGAAGACGAATCACCTTTATCCCATTATTGCGCAGGACCGGGAACCGTCGCCGGCCGAGACGACGCTCATGAGATTCTTCGACCTCGTGATCGATGCGGGCGCGTTATTGCACGTGACCTCGCAAGTGCCGGTCGCGCGCAGCCGGCTCGCATTTCGGCCCACGCACCGCGTGGATGCCGGCAACTGGCTGGTCCTGTCCGCCAAATGCACGGGGATGCATCTCGCACCGTCGCAAATCACGGAACTGCGCGTCGTCATCCGGCCGCATGTCGCGCTGGTCGTGCTGCTCGGGAATCAGGGACGGTTGATTGCCCGGATCCTGACGCGTGATCCGCGTGTGCTGAAGCGGCTCCCTTCGATTCTGTAAGGAATCTGCAGGCCATAAAACGCCGAAAGCCGCGGCTTTCCCCGCGGCTTTCTTCCTGAGACCGAATGAGAGGGGCAATCAGATCTCTGCGGACGCGCGCCGGCGCCAGGTGAAAACAAAGCAGGCGATCAGTCCGACAATTCCCAACGCATAGGTGTGCGGTTCGGGAACGACGATCGCCACGTTGTCGATATCCATCGTGAGGCCGGAGAAGTCCGTGTCCGCAGGCAGGTAGAGACCGATCTGGAGGTTCTGCACATTGCTGAACACGCCATCGAAGTTCGACGAGCCGTAGGAGGTGAACGGCGGGTTGCTGTCGGTGATCGAAATCGTGATCGTCGTCCAGGTATTCGGCTCGATGGAATAAACGTTTGCAAGGCTCGCGCCAGCGCCTGCAGTCCCAGCAAAGCGGGTGTAGAGATTCAGCGGGGTGCTGTAATTGTGCCGCACGGCAATGCTGAAGGTCTGGATGTCTCCAGCGAGCCAATTTCCCACAAACGCACCGCCACTGGCGTCGTTGGCGGCGTTTGCCCGAAACATGAGCTTCAACGGATCGCCGAACCCGCCCGATCCGGAGTTGAAGTCGGGAGCGATGAACGAGATGTATCCCGAGTCATCGATGCCGCCGCTGGGAACGTAAATCGGCGCATTCGAGTCGCCGTTCAGCCAGTTGCTGGCGTTGGAGTTGAAGGTTTCGGTAAAGCTCGTGACCGCAAGAGCGGACCCGGCGCTCGTTGCGAGGACGGCTCCGAGAGCCAGGATTGCGTTGCGTAGTTTCATGAGTGCAGGAGCATAGAAGGAGTCGCAAGGCTGCGCTAGCGTTGCATTGCCATCCATTGACGGAGAGTTGCGATCGGGCGGAAAATTCCTTCTCATCGTTGGAACCGGCCAGCAAAAAGGCCGGAGCTTTCACCCCGGCCTTCTGAAGTGGTGCCGTCAGGCGGCGAGCTTGCGCTGGTGTCGGACGACGGAAGCCACAAGGAGCAGTCCGAATAGCGCGAGCGCGTATGCCTGTGGCTCGGGGATCGGGGTTAAAACAGCGGACGAGTAGACGTCGCTGCTGGCGTCCAGTCGCAGACCGTAAACCTGGGCGTGCTGCACACCGCTCCAGCTGATGCTGTAGGAGGTGATGGGTTCGCTGATTCCGCTGAGGTCCCACTGAAAGGCGTAGAGATTTTTGTAAAGCGCCTCTTCTCCGCTGGGCATGGAGATGGTGCCGAGGAACTCCGCGTAAACAAGCGTCTCGAAGGTCGGGGCAAGGTCTTGCGTCCCTCCATTGTAGCTGAGGGTGGGAACCGCTTCGTTCCAGAAGTCGTAGGTCCAGGCCTCGGCAATCTCGATCTGGAAAACGACCGTTTTCAGGTTAAAGGCGATCGTGGAGTCCGAAATCGCCACGGTGCCGCCAAAGGTGTTCGGAGTGGAGCTGAATCCGCCGAAATAGAGCGACTCCCCGGCGGGAAACGGTCCGTTGCCACCGGCGCCGCCGGAAATTCTGGAAAGGATCGCATCGCCACCGAGGTTCGAGCCGATGGGGTTTGGCCAATTTCCAGAGCCGGGATAGCCGGGATAGCCGGGGTTCGCAGGGGCTGACAAGCCGGCGGCAGTCCACTCGTCATACGAAGTATTACCGGAAAGATGGACGGGACGCGGTGCGATGGCGCTGGCACTCGAAGCCATGGCGAGCAGGCCGACGCCGCAGAGGACTGCGTGAAAGAAGAGATGTTTCATCATGACGAAGTTAGATGTATCTTACTCGGTTTTCTGCCGCCTGCTTGCGAAGTTTTGACGATCGTTTTACCTGCAAAACGCCGACAACATTCCGCAATTTACCGTTAGCGGGGCGGAGGAACGTAAATTATAGAAAAGCCGTGAGGTTTCATCGCACAACAGCATTCACTTTGGTGGAGGTCATCGGCGTGATGACGGTGGCCATTGTGTTTTGCGCGATTGCTTTTGCCGTGGGCAAGAGCGCCATCGAACGTGGATATACCGCCGAGGAATTGTCGGCCGCCCGTGGTCTTGCGGCAGCCTATGCCGCTGCCGCTGCGGACCACGATGGGGAGTTGCTGCCGGGCTACGATGATTCGGCCGAAGGTTACAAAATGCCCCATGGGCCGTGGGTGTCCTCGGCCGCCGCGCACCGCTATCCCTTCCGCCTGGCTCCCTATTTCGACTACAACATTGACGGGACGATTTTGTTGACCCGCAACAAGGCCCAGCTGGCAAGTCTGGGGATGCCGAACGAGGAGTATGCGGCCAGTCTCTACCCCGCGCTTGGGATGAACAGCACCTACGTGGGCGGCGAATATCGCAAGGGCGACAGTGGCGAGACGATGGACAAGGAATGCGCCACCAATCTCTCGCAGGTGCCGAATTCTTCTAGGATGCTCGTTTTTGCCAGCGCGGCGCGGAAGAACGGCGACAAGGTTATTGACGGCTATTTCGAGCTGGTGCCGCCAAACAAGCGGGTGAAGGTTTGGACGGGTTCCGACACAGTCGACAAGGAGGATCCATCGCCTGAGCGCTACGGCAATGTCGCCTTCCGCCACAATGGACAGGCGGTCTGCGGTTTCCTTGATGGAAGTGTTCGCATGATGGGACCGAAGGAGCTGCGCGACATGCGCCTGTGGAGCAAGAACGCCCAGATCAAGGACAATCCCGATTACACCATAGAAGTCAGCAAGCCGCCGCCCGGTCGCGGATCCGGCCGCTGATTACTCAGTTACCAGTGCGAAGTTCCAAATTTTTGTGTGCAGTTTTCGTGGCCTCGGCTGCGGCGGTCCTGCCGGCCCGGTCCAAATATCTCTTTGCGGATTCCTATTTTCCGATTCCCGAGTTCGCGAATGAACCGGGGACGTTGAAGGAATACAGCGAATGGGATGTGTTCTACTCTCCGCATACCGCGGGGAACTATCCTGATGTCGCGGCCCCCCATGGGGGCAAGTTCGTTAATGGCGTCTGGGTGCCGGTGCAGCGTTCGGAGGCCGGATTTCCTCCAAATTCGGTTTACAATCCCAGCGATCCGCTCGCGTTTTGGGACTCGAAGAACGCCACCATCACCCAACTGAACGACACGGCGCGCATTATTTCGCCGGATGGTGCGGGCAACATTTACAGCTTCGCGCAGCCGACCAGCTTTGTGCTGCATGATTCCACCGCGGACGCCACGACGCCCTACAAGCTCGGCACGGTGATGTTCCAGTTCCAGACCGACGGCACGCTGGTGGACTTCGATTCCATCGAGCTGCGATACACGAATGGAAGCGGAACGCATGTCGTGCCGATCAAGGAATACCTGCGCGAGTATTTGGGAACCGCCGCGGCCAATCCGGAGGCGGCGAATGCATTTACCAATCGCGTCGCATTGCAGTGGGATCTCACGGGGCTCAACGTCGACACCTACCAGATCGTCTGGAAGTCGCAGAGTTCGAGCATGAGCTTCCAGAAGGCGGTCCTCGACACGTCCGACACCTACGGGGTGGGTGTGCCGCAGAGCCGAACCTGGGTGGCCGCTTCCGGCAACTGGAGCACGGGCGCGAACTGGGCGCAGGGAACGAGCTCCGTGGAAAACGCGAATGTGCGTTTCGGCAATGCCACGGCGGCCACGGTGAACCTCGATGCCAACAAGACGATTGGCGAAATGATCTTCGAATCGCCGGCCGATGTGACGATCAACCGTCCGGGCTCGCAGAAGATTATTTCGAACACCGGCATTTCCACCACGGAGGCCGCGACGGGCGAATACGTGATCAATGCCAACTGGGAATTTGGCGCGACGAATCTATTTGAGATCAATGCCGGGACGGTGCGGATCAACGGTGTCGTGTCCGGCGCCTACGGAATGCTCAAACGGGGAGACGGCACGCTGATTCTTTCCGGAAACAACACCTTCGACCACGGTGTGACGCTCTGGGGCGGAACCCTGCGCATGGAAGGTTCCAACGACTATGCCGGGGGCACGGCCATCATCACCGGTCGCATGGAAGTCGCGGCGAATGCTCTTCTCAACGGCAACGGAGCGTTGGGCGCCTCGACGGAGGCAATCAACCTGGGAGCGGATGGGGATATCTTTTCCAATGTCGGCGGCGGCCCGGCGGCGCTGTTCATTGATGGAAGCTTCACGGTCGGGAAGCACATCGCCCTCGCCGCAGGAAACTTCGAGAAGCGCATCGGCGCGGTGAATACGGGCATCGCCGGCGCGACCTACTCCGGAGAGATCAGGTTCTCCAACTTTGGCCAGACCGCAAACAACGTCAAATTTACGGCGCAAAACGCAACCGACCGCATGTTGCTGACCGGGAAAATGACCGGTGGCGCGGCGACCGATACGGTGACCTTTGATGGCGCGGGCACGGTGGTGCTCGGTGGCGGGACCGAGAAGAGCTTCTCCTCCGCGACGACGATTGCCTCCGGCACCGTGGAACTTGCCCAGGGAACATCATTCACCGGCAGCGGCAATTGGCAGGTCTCGGCGGGCGCCCGCCTGCGGGTCAATGGCTCCTTCAATGGCAGCGGAACGCTCACGCTCAACGGCGGAACCTTGACCGGCTCCGGCACGGTGACCAAGGCGCTGACCTTGGATGCGGGCGACCGGATCGCTCCGGGGGTTGACGTCGGCTCGATCGAGCTGATTGGCGCGCAGACCTGGAGTGGCGGCGGCGGTTATGAATGGCAGCTTTCCAATCCGGAGGGTGTCGCCGGCACGGACTGGGATTTCGTGAAGATCACCGGCTCGTTGAACATCGCGGCCACGGCGCAATCGCGATTTACCATTTATGTCAGCGGCTTCGACCTGTCCGGCTTCGATGGCAACCTCGACTATGATTGGATCATCGCCACGGCGAGCGCGGGGATCAGCGGATTTGCCGCCTCGGATTTCTTGATCGATGCCTCTGGATTGGCCGCGGCGGGGACGTTCTCCGTCCGGCAGGATGGCAATTCCCTGGTGCTGAGCTACGCCGCCGTTCCGGAGCCGCGAACCATCGCCCTGATGATGCTGGCCATGGGCGTGATTGCGGTCGTGCTGAAGAAGCGCCAGCCTCGTGGTGACGCTGCCTGATGATGGCATTGAACGACTCGGGCGAACGGATGGAAACGACCGGCGATTTGTGGACCGAAGAGGCCGGCCGTTTTCCATTTCAAGCTCCGAGTGAACCCACTTTGAGCTTGCTCAAACTTTCGCTGGTCAGGTTCTCCTGGCTCGCTCACTCTAACCCCTCTCCATAGCCCGCAGTGGGCTGAATCACCAAGCCAACCAAAACCATATGCAAACCGCGACCGATTTGAAATCAGCCTGGGCCGAGCTTCGTCAGGCGGAACCGAAACTCCGAATCCGCGACGCCGCAGCAAAACTCGGTGTAAGTGAAGCCGAGTTGCTGGTGACGGGCGATAATGTGACCCGCCTGCGGCCGGAGTGGACCGATTTGCTGGAGGCATTCAAGTCGCTGGGGCGCGTGATGTGTCTCACCCGCAATGAGCATGCCGTTCACGAGCGCAAGGGATTGTTCCGCGAGATCGGCATTTTTGGCGGTGGCGCGATGGGGCAGGTCGTCGGTCCGGATATCGATTTGCGGCTTTTCCCGATGCAGTGGGCGGCGGTGTTTGCGGTCCGCAAGGACGAGGCAACCGGCGCGAACGACAGCATCCAGATCTTCGGAGCGGATGGACTCGCGATGCACAAGGTTTTCCTGCAGGACGAGAGCGACCGCGAGGCGTTCGAGAAGCTGATCGCGGAGTTCAAGTCCGACGAGCAGGGATTCTCCGCGATCCCCGTCGAGGCACCGGCGCCTGATCGCGCAGACTCGGAGATCGATGTCGAGGGATTCCGCGAAGGCTGGCGGAAGCTGGAGGACACACACCATTTCTTCGGCCTGCTCAAGAAATTCGGTGTGGGGCGCGTGCAGGCGCTGCGACTCATTGGCGAGGAATTTGCCGTGCCGCTCAAGACCACCGTCGGTGGCGATGTGCTGCGCGCGGCTTCGGAGGCGAAGCTGCCGATCATGATTTTCGTGGGCAACCGCGGTTGCATCCAGATTCACACGGGCCCGGTCGAGAAGATCGTGCCGTTCGGCACGGAGTGGATCAATGTGCTCGACGACGAGTTCAACCTGCACCTGCGGGAGACCGGCGTCCGCACCGCATGGCTGGTGCGCAAGCCGACGAAGGATGGCATCGTCACCTCGATCGAACTCTACGACGAGGCCGGCGAGAACATTGCGCTCTTCTTCGGCAAGCGGAAGCCCGGTGAGCCCGAGGACGGCAACTGGCGCAATCTTGCGGAGTCGTTGAAATGATGCGCGCGGTTGTTGCGTTTCTCGCGCTGGCATTGGTGGGACTTGCACACGCGGCTCCCGAGCGGGTGGTCAGCCTCGGCGGTGACCTCACGGAGATCGCGTTCGCGCTTGGCAAGGGCGACTCGATCATCGCGGTCGATCTGACCAGCGTGTATCCGGAGGAGGCGACGAAGCTTCCGAAGGTCGGCTATGTGCGGCGTCTCTCCGCGGAAGGAATCCTGGCGATGAAGCCGGACCTGATTCTCGTGAGCGGCGATGCGGGCCCGCCGGAGGTGATCGAGCAACTCAAGGCCTCGGGCGTCGAGTTGGTCACGCTCCCGAAGGACCACACGCTGGACGGCATTCGCTCCAAGATTGAAACCGTCGCAAAGGCGCTGGGCGCGGAAGAGGAGGGTGCGAAGCTCGCTGAGAAATTCGACGCCGACCGGAAGGCTGCCGAGGAAGCGGCGGGCAAGGGCGAGGAGATTTCGGCCATCTACGTGATGGCCCGCGGTGACGGCGCGCTGGTCGGTGCCGGGACGGATACCGCCGCCGACGTCGTATTGCGCGCGGCAGGCCTCAGGAACCTGCTGGCCTCGCATCCGGGCTACAAGCCGGTGTCCGGCGAGGCGCTGGTCGTCGAGGACCCGCAGGTCATTGTGACCGGCACGCGCTCGGTGGAAGCGGCTGGCGGGCTCGAGCAGTTCAAGCAGAACCCGGCGCTGGCGCAGACTTCCGCTGCGCGGAATGGCCGCATTCTCGTTTTCGACGACATGTATTTGCTCGGAATGGGGCCGCGCACCGCGGAGGCAGTTGAAGAGCTCTCCGCCGCAGCGAGAAACTAAAAATGCCGGTCGAGGCTCGCGATTCGAGCTGGTCGTCGGTGCCGACGGCTGACTCGGTCGCGTCGATGCGGGATCGCGTGCGGCGACGCCGCCGCTCGCGCCTGTGGAAGCTGGCCCTGCTCGTCGCCTTGCTGCTCGGCGCGATGGCGGCGGGATTGACCATCGGGCCCGTGCGAATCGACGCGCGCGAGTTTGGCGCTTTGTTGCTGGACTGGGCGGGCGGCTCTTCCGCGACAGCCGTTTCGGAATCCTCGCGACTGGTTGTTGAGCAGATCCGCCTCCCACGTGTGTTGATGGGAGCGTTGATTGGCGCGTCGCTTGCGGTGGCCGGCGCGGCCATGCAGGGGCTTTTTCGGAATCCGCTCGCCGATCCGGGATTGATCGGGATCTCCGCCGGCGCGGCGCTCGGTGCGGTGGGTGTGATTGTCCTCGGGCATCGCGTCTTTCCGCATTTTCCGCCGGCGATCGCGCCCTACCTGCTTGCAATCTCAGCGTTTCTCGGGAGCTTCGTCGCGACGGTCGTGATCTACCGCCTCTCGCTGCACGATGGAAAACCGGTCGTCGCAACGATGCTTCTCGCCGGCGTGGCGGTGAATGCGCTTGCTGGCGCGCTCACCGCGTTCCTCACGTTCTTCGCGACCGATCAGCAGGTCCGCGACGTGACGTTCTGGCTGCTCGGCAGTCTCGGCGGGACGACATGGATGAAGGTCGCGATCGTCACGCCCTGCGTGCTTGTGGGGTTGACGCTGATTCCGCTGACCGGCCGAGCCCTGAACGCGCTTTTGCTGGGCGAAGCCGAGGCGATGCATTTGGGATTCGACATCGCGCGAACGAAAACGCTGGTGATTCTTTTCACCGCATTGATGGTCGGTGCGGCGGTCGCATTTTCGGGCGTGATCGGATTCGTGGGCCTGATGGTTCCCCATGTCATCCGGCTTGCCGCCGGTCCGGACCATCGGTTTTTGCTGCCGGCATCCGCGGTGCTGGGCGCTGCGTTGTTGGTCACCGCCGACCTGGTCGCGCGTTGCGTGGTCGCGCCGGCGGAACTGCCGATCGGAATCCTCACGGCGGTGCTCGGCGCACCGTTCTTCCTCTGGCTGTTGCTGCGAACCAAGGCCGCCTGGCAACCATGATTGCGGGGAAGAAGATCAAGGTCGTGCGCAATGAACGGCCCATCCTCGGTGGCGTCGATTTTCGGGCGCGTCCGGGTCAGGTGACGGCGATCCTCGGTGCAAACGGGGCCGGAAAGTCCACGTTGCTGCGTGTGCTGTGCGGGGAATTCACGCCGGAGGAGGGCGAGGTGACCTTCGACGGCCGGGTGCTCACGGATTGGTCCCCGATCGAGCTGGCGAAGCGCCGGGCGGTTGTCCCGCAATCGAGCGCGCTGAGCTTTCCGTTTACCGTCGCGGAAGTCGTGTTGCAGGGTCGCGCCCCGCATGCGAACAGCCACGAACGAACCGCGGATGAAGAAGCTGCGATCGCCGCGTTGGAAGCCGTGGATCTCGCCGGGGCTTTGGACCGCGATTACACGACGCTCTCTGGAGGTGAGCGGCAGCGCGTGCATCTGGCGAGGGCGCTCGCGCAGATCGGGCTGGACGGCAAGGGCAAGGCGTTGATGCTGGACGAGCCGACATCGAGTCTCGACCTGCGGCATCAGCACGATGTGCTGCGTGTGTTGCGCCGCTTCGCGGATTCCGGAGGTTGTGCGGTGATCGTGTTGCACGACCTGAACATTTGTGCGCGTTACGCCGACAAGGTCCTGCTGATGCACTACGGAAGAGTGCTCGGATTTGGCGACGCGAAGGCGGTGATGACGCCCGAATGGTTGTCGATTGCCTATGGGATTCGCGTGGAGGCGGTCGATCACGGCGGCACGACGTTTTTCTTCGCGAGTTAGCAGCCCGGCTGGCGGTCGTATCGCATTTCGCTTGAAAATGAGACTCAGTCGCACTTGAATCCCGCCCATGAGTCGCGGAGGCGGGAGAATGATCGAGGCAGTGCTGGATGGCCGGGGTCCGTTTGGAGACCTTCGAGGCGATGGGTTTCGCATCACGCGCTGGGATGCTCAGGAAGATGGGGAGGGCCGGCATTGGTTCGACTCGAATGCGCTCGTGCTCTGCTTGAATGTGACGGGGCGGGGGCAATTCCGCTCGGGCGACGGGCAGGAGCATGAGCTTTCGCCCGGCAGCATGGTGATCTCGAGTGCAAGCCGCGGGCGGCAGCATCTCGAGCGCATCGGGCGAGATCCGCATCGGTTTGTCGTGCTGGAGATGCGGCGCAACTGGATGAACCGGTGGTTTCCGCGCGGGACGACGGCGGTCCGGCGTCCCGTCCGTCATTTTCTGCAACCCAGGCGCAGCGACGAGGTGATTTCCGAGCGGCATGAAATGCCGCAACCGGTGTCGCAGATTGCCAACGAGCTTCTCCAACCGCCGGGATCGCCCGCGGCCTGGCCGTGCTGGCATCATGCGAAGGCGCTCGAAGTCGTGTCGCACGCCCTGTTCATCAACGACGAGCAGGAGCTCTTCTGCGAGCGCACGAAGCGCGTGACCCGCGAGCGCATCCAGCGCGTGAAGGAGATTTTGACGGCGGATCTCGAGAATCCGCCCGCGCTCGCCGAGCTGGGCAAAAAGGTCGGATGCAGTCCGTTTTACCTGAGCCGCGTTTTTCGTCAGGAAACCGGTGTCACGATCTCGGCATTTCTGCGTCAGTCGCGGATGGAGCGCGCCGCCGAGTTGTTGCGCAGCGGCAAGGCAAACGTCACCGAGGCTGCGTTGACCGTCGGCTACTCGAGTCTGAGCCATTTCAGCAAGGCTTTCGCGGAGACCTACGGCTGCTGCCCGTGCTTCTACGGGCGGAAGAGCTGAGAAATGCGGAACGCCGAAGGCGGGGAGAGCCTGATATTTGCTGGCTTTGACGGGAAAGAAATTCACTGCTTCGCCGCGCTCTGCGCATCCCGTGTCACGGCGTTCAATCTGCCTCGAAAATTTCTAAAAATGTTGTTGCGCATAAGAGTCATTTCGGTAATCTAACCGTTCCCGCACAACGACGGGGAACCGAGAGAACCACATCTGTCGTGTGGTTTTTTTGTCCCCGGATTTTTCCGCGGAAATTTTTCGGAGAAAAACCATGCCTACTATCAACCAACTGGTCCGCAAGGGACGCCGCAAAGTGACGGTGAAGTCGAAATCGCCGGCACTCATGGATTGCCCGCAGCGTCGCGGCGTTTGCGTGCAGGTGATGACCCGCACCCCGAAGAAGCCGAACTCGGCGCTCCGCAAAGTCGCGAAGGTGCGTCTCACGAATGGGCATGAGGTGATCGCCTACATCCCGGGCGAGGGCCACAATCTCCAGGAGCACTCGATTGTTCTCATCCGCGGAGGCCGCGTGAAGGATCTTCCCGGCGTGCGCTACCACATTGTTCGTGGATCGCTCGACAGCCTCGGAGTGGACGGGCGTCGCCGCAGTCGCTCGAAATACGGTGCGAAGCGCCCGAAGCCGGGTGAAGAGGCCGGCGGCAAGAAGAAGAAATAATTAAGGAATTCCGAAAATGTCCCGCAGACGTCGAGTCATCACCAAGGAAGTCAAACGCGACAGTCGCTACGCGAGTCCGCTCGTTGCGCGTTTGATCAACACCGTCATGAAGCGCGGCAAGAAGTCGACTGCCGAGCGCATTGTTTACGCCGCGATCGAAAAGTCTCGCGAGGGCAGCGACACGATTGACCCGCTCGAGACGCTCAACAAGGCGATCGATAATGCGCGTCCGCGCCTCGAGGTGAAGTCCCGCCGTGTCGGTGGCGCCACCTACCAGGTGCCGATGGAGGTCCCGCAGGACCGTCAGATCGCGCTTGCGATGCGCTGGATCGTAGGATTTGCCGCCAGCCGAAAGGGCATCCCGATGAAGGACGCGCTCGCCAATGAGCTGCGCGATGCCGCGGCCGGTCAGGGTAACGCCATCAAGAAACGAGACGATATGCATAAAATGGCGCAGGCCAACCGAGCCTTCGCCCACTTCCGCTGGTAACAAGCGCGAAGTCACCTGTTCTTTCTCATTCCAATGTCCGCCACGCTACAGGAGAAACCTGCCACGACGACGAGTCCCAACTCGCCGAATCGCGCGTTTCCGCTTGAGCGCACGCGCAACATTGGAATCTGTGCGCATATCGACGCCGGCAAGACGACGCTCACCGAGCGCATTCTTTTCTACACCGGCATGATCCACAAGATCGGTGAGGTGCACGAGGGCACCACGGTCACCGACTGGATGGAGCAGGAGCGCGAGCGTGGCATCACGATCACCTCCGCCGCCACGACCTGTTCATGGGTGCAGCGCAAGGAGGAGGGCGTTTACAAGATTTTCGAGGGCATCAAGCAGCGGGTGAACATCATCGACACTCCCGGACACGTGGACTTCACGGCCGAGGTGGAGCGTTCGCTCCGCGTGCTCGATGGCGCGATCGCCGTGTTCTGCGGTGTTGCGGGCGTGCAGCCGCAGTCCGAGACCGTCTGGCGTCAAGCCACCAAATACGGTGTGCCGCGCATCGCTTTCGTCAACAAGATGGACCGCGTTGGCGCGGACTTCGATGCCGCCGTCGAGAGCATGCGCACGAAGCTCGGCGCGAATGTGTGGCCGATCCTCATCCCGTGGGGCAAGGAGGACAACCTTGTCGGCCAGATCGACGTGCTCAACCAGAAGGCGGTTCGTTACTCCGACAGCGACCAGTGGGGATCGACCTACGAGGTCGTCGAGATTCCCGACGAATACAAGGAGATCGCCAGGAAGGCCTACGAAGACATCGTCCAGCAGATGTGCGATCTCGACGACGAGATTGCCACGCTCTTCCTCGAGGAGAAGGAGATCACCAAGCAGGATCTGAAGGCCGCCATCCGTCGCCAGACGATTGCGAACAAGTTTGTTCCGGTTGCGGGCGGTTCCGCGTTCAAGAACAAGGGCGTGCAATACCTCGTCGACGCGGTCGTGGATTACCTCCCGAGCCCGCTCGACATTCCGCCGGCCAAGGGCCAGAACCCGGACGACGGTTCGGAAATGACCGCGGCGGCCGACGACAACGCCAAGTTCTGCTCGCTCGCGTTCAAGCTCTGGAGCGACCCGTTTGTCGGCAAGCTCGTCTTCTTCCGCGTCTATTCCGGCAAGCTCCAGAAGGGCGACACCGTTTACAACCCGCGCACCGGCAAACGCGAGCGCATCAGCCGCCTCATCCAGATTCAGGCCGACAAGCGCGAAGACATCGACGTTTGTTATTCCGGCGACATCGCCGCGATCGTGGGGCTCAAGAACATCACCACGGGCGACACGCTCTGCGACGAAAGCCACCCGATCCTCCTCGAGCCCCCGTCGTTTCCCGACCCGGTTATTTCCATGGCCATCGAGCCGAAGACGAAGCTCGACCAGGAAAAGATGGCCAACGCGCTGCAGCGCCTCGCCGAGGAGGACCCGACCTTCCGCGTCTTCACCGACGAGGAAACCGGTCAGACGATCATCGCCGGAATGGGCGAGCTCCACCTCGAGATCATCCGCGACCGCATGCTCCGCGAGTTCAAGGTCGAAGCCAACTCCGGCAAGCCGCAGATCGCCTACAAGGAGACGATCCTCGCTCCCGCCGATGGCGAGGGCAAACTCGTCAAGCAGTCCGGCGGCCGCGGTCAATACGGCCACGTCATCATCAAGATTCAGCCAAACGAGCGTGGCAAGGGGATCACGATCGACAACAAGATTGTCGGCGGCACGATTCCGAAGGAATACATTCCGGCGGTCATCAAGGGCCTCAACGAGGCCACCCTCAATGGCGTGCTCGGTGGCTACCCGGTTATCGACGTCCACATCGACATCGTCGACGGCAGCTACCACGATGTCGATTCGAACGAAATGGCCTTCAAGATGGCCGCGATTTTCGCCCTCAAGGATGCCCTCAAGAAGGCACAGCCGATTCTTCTCGAGCCGATCATGAAGGTCGAGAACATCACTCCGGAGGAATTCCAAGGCGACATCATGGGCGACCTCAATCGTCGCCGCGCAAGAATTTCCGGATTGGAAACCAAGAACAACCTCACCACTATCAGCGCCGAAGTGCCGCTGGCCGAAATGTTCGGCTATGCCACCGCGATCCGCTCCCTCTCCAAGGGCCGCTCCTCGTATTCCATGGAGCCGAGCCACTTCGAGCAGGTCCCCCAGCAGGTCCTCAACGCGGTTGTGGAACAGAAAATCTAACCGATTGCCCTTATGACGAACGGCCAAAAAATCCGCATCCGCCTCAAGGCGTTTGACTATCGCATTCTCGACGCCTCGGCGGCCGAGATTGTCGAGACTGCCAAGCGCACCGGATCCAAAGTGACTGGTCCGATTCCGCTTCCGACCCGCATCGAGAAATTCACCGTGAACCGGTCGCCGCACGTCGACAAGAAGTCGATGGACCAGTTCGAAATCCGCACGCACAAGCGCCTGCTCGACATTGTCGAGCCGACCGCGAAGACCGTGGACGAGCTCCGCAAGCTCAACCTCCCGGCTGGCGTTGACATCACCATCAAGATCTGACGGCCATGAGCATTGGACTACTTGGAAAGAAAATCGGCATGACCCGTGTCTATGACGACAACGGGGTCGCCATCCCCGTCACGGTGATCGCCGCCGGCGGCAATCGCGTGCTGCAGGTGAAGACCGCGGACGGCAAGGACGGCTACAACGCCGTTCAGGTCGGCTTTGACGATCAGAAGGAGCAGCGTGTGACCAAGGCCCAGCTCGGCCATTTCAAGAAGTCGGGCAGCGGCGCGAAGAGGTTCATCCGTGAGTTCCGCCTCGACGAAGGCGAGACCGTGCCGGAGAACGGCGACCTTCCGGTCACGACCTTCGAGGCTGGCCAGTTCGTCGACGTGATCGGCCGGAGCAAGGGCAAGGGTTTCCAGGGTGTCATGAAAAAGCATGGCATGCACGGCCAGCCCGCCTCGCACGGTTCGATGATGCACCGCCGCAACGGTGCAATCGGCAACCGCTCGACCCCGGGTCGCGTGTGGAAGAACATGGGAATGCCTGGTCACATGGGTGACGAGCGCATCACCGTCCAGAATTTGAAGATCGTTCAGGTTCGCGAAGAGGACAACGTCATCCTCGTGAGCGGAGCGATCCCGGGCGCCAACGGCACCTACGTCGTCGTTCGTCCGGCCAAGAAACGCAAAGCTGCCAAGAAGTAAGCGATGAGCGCGACTGTTTTTACCTCTGAAGAGGCCCAGAAGGCCAAGATCGAGCTGATCACCGACGAAGCGAAGGGCAACCAGGCCGTTCACGACGTGGTGGTTGCGCTGCAGGCGGCCCGCCGCAGCGGCACGGCCTGCACGAAGACCAAGGGAGATGTTGCTCTCTCGGGCCGCAAGCCCTGGCGCCAGAAGGGCACCGGCCGCGCTCGCGCGGGTTACTTCTCGTCGCCCGTATGGGTTGGCGGTGGCGTGGCCCACGGGCCGAAGCCGCGCGATTACTCGAAGGACGTGCCGAAGAAGGTCCGCAAGCTCGCGTTCCGCAAGGCGTTGAGCGCCCGCATCCTCGGCGGCGATGTCCTTCTCGTGGACAGCTTTGCGGTGAAGGAGCCGAAGACGAAGCAGTTCGTCGAGCTCGTTGGAAAGACCGCGAAGGACGCCCGCAAGACGCTCATCGTCGGCAGCCAGTTTGACGAGGCGACCTACAAGGCCGCCCGCAACGTGAAGACCTCGCTCCTCACCACGGCGAAGGACGTGAACACCGAGCAGCTTCTTGCTTTCGACAAAATCATCCTGACCCGCGACGCGGTCAGCCAAATCTCAGAAAGGCTTTCGAAATGAGCCAGATTTTCGACACCATCCAGACGGTTCTCCTCACGGAGAAGGCCACGCTGCTCTCCGAGCTGCACGGCAAATACGTCTTTCGCGTCAACCCGAAGGCCAACAAGCTTGAGATCAAGCAGGCGGTCGAGCGGTTGTTCAAGAAGACGGTCGTCGACGTGAACACCGCGAACTACGCGGGCAAGAAGAAGCGGGAGCGCCGTGTCGACTTCGGCCGCCGCCCGCATTGGAAAAAGGCCATCGTCACGCTGAAGGCGGGCGAGAAGCTCGACCTTGTCTAATCGCCATGGGACTCAAGACTTACAGACCGCTTACCCCGGCCAGCCGCTTCAAGATTCACCCCGACTTTGCGGAGGTGACCAAGGACAAGCCGGAGAAGAGCCTGCTGCGCCCGCTCAAGAAAACGGGTGGCCGCAACAACTACGGCCGGATGACGTCGCGTCATCGCGGCGGCGGGCACAAGCGCCGTTACCGCATCATCGATTTCAAGCGCGCCAAGCGTGACATCCCGGCGGACGTTATCGCGATCGAATATGATCCGAACCGCACGGCCCGCATCGCCCTTCTGCAGTATGCAGACGGCGAGAAGGCCTATATTCTTGCCCCCGTCGGCCTGAAGGTCGGCGCGAAAGTGCAGGCCGGCGAGAAGGTCGCTTCGGAGGTTGGCAACGCAATGCCGCTCCGCTCGATCCCGCTTGGCACGGACATTCATAACATCGAGCTCATCCCGGGCCGTGGTGGCCAGATCGTGCGCAGCGCCGGATCGGTCGCCGTTTTGAACAACCGCGAGGGTGGTTACGCGTTCGTGAAGCTCGCCTCGGGTGAAGTTCGCAGGATCAACGAAGCCTGCTACGCGACGATCGGCCAGGTCGGCAACACCGACCACATGAACGTCTCGAGTGGCAAGGCCGGCCGCAGCCGCTGGCTCGGCAGGCGCCCGCACGTGCGTGGCATGGTGATGAACCCGATCGACCACCCGAACGGTGGTGGTAACGGAAAATCCAAGGGTGGTGGCGGACGCCAGCATCCGACCAGCCCGTGGGGCCAGCTCGCGAAAGGTTTCAAGACTCGCCGCAAGCACAAGAACAGCGACCGCTTCATCGTGGAGCGCCGCCGCAGCAAGAAGAAGAGCAAGTAATCCGCCATGTCCCGTTCACTCAAAAAAGGCCCCTACGTCGACTGGAAGCTGCTCGAGAAGATCGACAAGCTCAACGAATCCGGCCAGAAGAAGCCCATCAAGACGTGGGCGCGTCGCTCGACGGTCACCCCGGATTTCGTCGGACACACCTTCAACGTTCACAACGGCAAGACCTTCATCCCGGTGTTCGTCACCGAGAACATGGTCGGCCACAAGCTTGGTGAATTTGCGCCCACGCGCATCTTCAAGAAGCACGGTTCTCACACCGCCAAAGTGAGCAAATAAACGCGGATGAAACTTGCTGCGACAGCGGCAGGCATCTGCTCTCTGGCGATGGTCGCCACGACCTTCGCCCAGGGAAATGGATCTTTGACAAATTCTGGATTGCGAACCCCGCAGATCGTTGCGGGCGGGAGCGAGGCTGTGGAGCCGCTGAGAGATGCGCCGCTCTACGAGCGACTCGTGCTTGCCCAAAACTCGATCCGGGCGCTTACGGAGAGTCTCGCCCAGGCGAATGCCGAGGCCGAGACCTACAAGCGCCAGGCGGCGGATCTCACCCTCAAGCTACAAGCGCTCGGTCTGGCCGGCGTGGAGAAGGACGAAGGCAAGCTGGAGCAACGGCTCCTTGCCGCCGTCCGCGATCTGCGACTGGCCAAAAAGGACAACGAAGAGCTTCGCGCGGAGTTGATTCAACTTTCCGAAGCTGTGCTTGCTCTGCTTCAATCCTCGGAAGGCATCTCTCCGGAGGGCCGGATGGCCGTGGAGGCGGAGCTTCGGCGGGCGAGCGAACTGCTGGGCACTCCCGCCCACGCGGTCGCCGTGGAGCCGATCGAGGCGACCTTGCAGGACGCGATGGTCGTCGACGTGAAGGAGGAACTCTCGCTGGTCGTCGGCAATGTCGGCGAAAAGCAGAATGTGAAGATCGGCATGCCGTTTCAGGTCTGGCGCGGGGATCAGCTCATCGGTGAGGTTCGCGTCGTGGACGTGCGCGACCGCATTTGCGGGGCGGTAATCCAGAGTTTGGAAAATGATGAAAATCCGGTGAAAGCCGGTGACCGGCTGAAGGCTGACGCCCGACGCTAGGTGAGGAAACAGACAACTTAACAAGACAATGCAGGTTCAATCGACATATCGGTTTGCGAGGATCTCGGCCTTCAAGGCCCGGGAAGTGACTCGCGAGATTCAGGGTCTTCCCGCGACCGACGCGCTCAGCCTTCTTCGCTTCACGCCGAAGAAAGCCGCGGCGCTCATCAGCAAGACATTGAAGAGCGCCATCGCGAATGCGGAGAACAACAACAACCTGCGTGTCGATACGCTCGTGGTGAAGGAAGCGGTCGTGGGCGAGGGCCCGACGATCAAGCGCTTCGTTCCGAAGGCTCGCGGCAGCGCGGGCCCGATCCGCAAGCGCACCAGCCACATCAAGATCACGCTCACCGACGAGATCGAGATCAAGCGTCGCGAGCCCAAGGGTGCCAGGAAGAAGAGCACCAAGGCTGCCGCCAAGCCAAAGAAGAAAGAGACTGCAGCCGCCGAGCCGGTTGCCGCCGCCGAGGAAAACAACGCTTAAGCCATGGGACAGAAAGTCAACCCAATCGGATTTCGTCTGCCGGTCAATCGCGACTGGCGCTCGAAGTGGTATGCCCCGAAGACGGAACTCGCCGACAACCTGATCGTCGACGTCAAGATTCGCGAGCATCTCAAGAACAAGCTCAAGACCGCGGCCGTCTCGAAGATTCTCATCGAGCGCGCCTGGAACACGGTCCGCGTGACGATCTTCACCGCCCGTCCGGGCGTGGTGATCGGCCGCAAGGGCTCGGAGATCGAGAACATGACGAACGAGATTTCCAAGCTCGCCAACGGCAAGCAGGTGAAGATCGACATCGTCGAGATCAAGAAGCCGGAGCTCGACGCTCAGCTCGTCGCCGAGAACGTCGCCGGCCAGCTCACCCGCCGCATTTCCTTCCGGCGCGCCGTCAAGCGCGCCGTCCAGACCGCCATGGACATGGGCGCCGAGGGAATCAAGGTCCGCGTTTCCGGCCGCCTCGGCGGATCGGAGATCGCCCGCACGGAGTGGTATCGCGAGGGCACGATCCCGTTGCATACGCTCCGCAAGCCGATCGACTACGGATTTGCCGAAGCGGACACCACGGCCGGCAAGATCGGCGTGAAGTGCTGGATCTGCCGCCCGGCGGAGAAGGCCGAAAACGAGGCCAGTGTCGAGAGCACTGTCGCCGCCAGCTAAACTTTAGGAGGATCGCACCATGCCATTGATGCCCAAACGCGTGAAGTATCGCAAATCCCAGCGGGGAAGCCGCAAGGGAAATGCGAGCCGCACGCTTTCCATTGACTTCGGCGAATACGGTCTGCAGACGCTCGAGCGCGCGTGGATCACGAACACCCAGATTGAAGCCGCCCGTGTCGCGATGAACCGCAACATGAAGCGCAAAGGCAAGCTCTGGATTCGCATTTTCCCCGACAAATCGGTGACCAAGCGCCCGCCGGAAACCCGAATGGGTAAAGGCAAGGGCCAGCCCGAATACTGGGTCGCGACCGTGCGCCCCGGCAACGTGCTTTTCGAACTCAGCGGCATTCCGGAGTCGCTCGCCAAGGAGTGTCTCCGCCTCGCCGCCAACAAGCTGCCCGTGCGCACCAAGTTCCTGGCCCGCCGCCACGCAGCGTAAGTTTCACCGCCTCGTAGAACCATGAAGATCAAGGAAATCCGAGAGATGACCATCAAGGAGCTCATCGCCCGCAAGAACGAGCTCCAGCACGAGGCTTTCAACCTCCGCATTCAGCAGCAGGGCGGGCAGCTCGAGAAGCCACACCTTCTCCGTGCCAACCGCCGCGATGTCGCCCGTATCGAAACGGTGATCTCCGAAAAGACCGCTGCCGCAAACGCCAAGTAACACCATGAGCGAAACCGCTTCCAAACCCGAAACCGCCGGCAAGACGCGCGGCCTGCGCAAAGTCCGCGTTGGCGAAGTCGTCTCCGACAAGGGCGACAAGACGATTGTCGTGAAGATCGTCACCCGCGTGCCGCACCCGAAGTTCGGCAAGATCGTCAAGCATTCCACCAAGCTTCACGCTCACGACGAGAAGAACGAGGCGAAGGTCGGTGACCGCGTGGTCATCGCGGAGACACGCCCGATCAGCAAGAAGAAGTGCTGGCGCCTCGTCGAGATCAGCAAACACTAACCTGCCATGATTCAACTTCGATCCAGACTGGATGTCGCAGACAACACCGGCGCGCGCATGGCGACGATGATCGGTGTCATTGGCAAGGCCACGCCAACCGCCCAGGTCGGCGACGTGATCACCTGCAACATCAAGGAGGCCGCCACCGGTGGCTCCGTGAAGAAAGGCGACGTCGTTCGCGCCGTGGTCGTGCGCACGAAGCACCCGATCAAGCGTGCCGACGGTTCGGTGCTCCGTTTCGACCGGAACGCCATCGTCATCATCGACAAGGACCTCAACCCCAAGGGCAGCCGTGTCTTCGGGCCCGTCGCCCGCGAGCTTCGTGAGAAGAACTTCATGAAGATCGTCTCACTCGCCCCGGAGGTATTGTAATGCGCAAGTTTCATGTCAAACGCGGCGACACCGTCCAGGTGATCACCGGCAACCACAAGGGGGCCATCGGCAAGGTTCTCGAGATTCGCCCTGCGAAGCAGCAGGTGATCGTCGAGGGCGTGCGGATGGTGAAGAAGCACCAGAAGAAGAGCCAGGACCATCCGAACGGCGCGATCATCGAGCGCGAAGGCCCCATTCACATTTCCAACGTCAAGCTGACGGACGTAAAGGCCCCGACTGAGAAGAAGTCGAAGAAGAAGGCCGCCTAAGCCGTCAACCAAGCCATGGCCACGCTACAAGAACCCGAACTTTTGACCGAATACCGCACGCGTGTGGTGCCCGCACTCCGCGAGAAGCACAACTACGCCAACGTGCACCAGATCCCGCGCCTCACGAAGGTCGTGGTGAACACCTCGATCGGCTCGTCGAACGACGTCAAGGAGGCGCTGGAGATCGCCATGCAGGAAATCGCCCTGATCACTGGTCAGAAGCCGGTGCCCACGGTCGCGAAAAAGAGCGTTGCGAACTTCAAGCTCCGCGCCGGACAGGCGATCGGCGCGAAGGTCACGCTCCGCGGTCGCACGATGTATGAGTTTCTCGAGCGCCTGATCAAGACGGCGCTGCCACGCATTCGCGACTTCCGCGGTGTTTCGCCGAAGGCCTTCGACGGCCGTGGCAACTACACGCTCGGCGTGTCGGACCAGACCATCTTCCCCGAGGTCGAGCTCGACAAGATCAAGCGCAACATCGGATTCGACATCACGATTGTGACCACCGCAAACACCGACGCGGAGGCAAAGATCCTTCTCGCCGAACTGGGCATGCCGTTCTCGGACAAGCCCAAGGCGGCACCCAGGAAAGAAGAAACCAAGAACGAAACGGAGGTGGCGGCCTAAAGCCAGCAACACACGGTTCCCGGAGCATCGTTCGCCGGGGCTGCGGCTCGAATCGCCACAATAAACATGACAGTATCAGATCCCATCGCTGACTTCCTCACGCGGCTTCGCAATGCCGCCGGGGTCGGCAAGACCAAATTCGATGTGCCTTACTCGAAGATGAAGGGCGAGATCGCCCGCATCCTCAAGCAGGAGGGTTACATCAGCGACTACGAACTCGACACGACGGGCAAGCACCCGGTGTTGCACATTACGGCGAAGTTCGTGAACAAGACGCCCGCCATCGCCGGACTCAAGCGCGTCAGCAAACCGGGGCTCCGCAAGTATGTCGGAGCATCGGAGATTCCGCGCGTGCTCGGTGGCATGGGCATTGCCATCCTTTCGACCTCCAGCGGTGTGATGACCGGCCAGGAGGCCAAGCGCAAAAACGTCGGCGGCGAGCTGCTCGCCTACGTCTGGTAAGGAGGAGTTCCCATGTCACGTATTGGCAAAAAGGAAATCGTTCTTCCCGAAAAGGTGAAGGTGAACATCGCGGACGACGGCGCGATCTCGGTCGAGGGCCCGAAGGGCAAGCTCGAGTGGACGCTGCCGAAGGTGGTGACCGCGAAGCTCGAGAACAACTCGCTGACGTTCGAGCGCAAGGGCGACAGCCGCACCGCGCGGGCGTTGCATGGATTGAGCCGCGCGCTCGTGGCCAACATGGTCACCGGCGTTTCGCAGGGCTTCCGGCGCGACCTCGAGATTCAGGGCGTCGGCTTCAAGGCCGCTCTGCAGGGATCGAAGCTGAACCTCAGCATTGGCAAGTCGCACCCCGTGCTTTTCGACATTCCGTCGAACGTCAAGGTGACGGTCACCGACAACACGAAGATCTCGATCGAAGGCATCGACAAACAATCGGTCGGCCAGTGCGCCGCGAATATTCGCGCGTTCTATCCGCCGGAGCCCTACAAGGGCAAAGGCATCCGTTACGCCGGCGAGCAGGTTCGCCGGAAGGAAGGCAAGACCGTCCAATAATTCACCCGAGGAATCACGCATATGGCTACCAATGATCTGCGCAAGATCCGGCACATCCGGGTGCGCAAAAAGGTTTCCGGCACTCCGGAGCGGCCGCGTCTCGCGGTGCATTTCTCCGGACGTCACATCACGGCCCAGGTCATCGACGACCAGGCCGGTGTCACTCTGGTCTCGGCAAACACGACCGAGAAGGATCTCAAGGCCCGCACGAACGGCCGCGCGAACGTCAGCTCCGCCATCGAAATCGGCAAGCTGATCGCGCAGCGCGGTGCGGCGAAGAACATCAAGAAGGTGGTCTTCGATCGCGGCGGGAACAAGTATCACGGAAAAGTAAAAGCGCTCGCAGACGCGGCGCGGGAGGCTGGCTTTGAATTCTAAAGAAAACACCCCAAACAAGCGCGAGCGCCGTTCGGATCGAACCACGAAGCCCGCACCGGCCCAGCTCGAGGAGCCGAAGAACGAGACCACGGAAAAGGTGGTCTTCATCAACCGCTGCGCGAAGGTCGTCAAGGGCGGTCGTCGCTTCAGTTTCAGCGCCCTCATCGTGTCGGGCGACAGGAATGGTCGTGTCGGCTACGGCTTCGGCAAGGCGAACGAAGTCTCCGAGGCGATTCGCAAGGCGTCGGAGTCCGCGAAGAAGCGGATGGTGACCATTGCGATTCGCGACAACACCATCCCGCACGAGGTCACCGGTGAATTTGGGGGTGGACGCGTGCTGCTTCGTCCGGCCTCGCCCGGAACCGGTGTCATCGCCGGTGGCGGTGTGCGTGCGGTCATCGAGGCGGCCGGCATTCGCGACGTGCTCGCGAAGTCGCTCGGGTCGAACAACCATGCGAACGTCGTGAAGGCAACGATCGACGCGCTCACCGGGTTGCGCCCGCATTCCGAGATCATGAAAGTCCGCGGCAAGAAGGTCCGCGAGTCCAAGTCGGGCTCGGCCGAGCCCGTGGCAACCACTCAGGAGTAATCCACCATGAGACTTCACACACTGCGCCCCAATCCCGGCGCGAAAAAGCGTCGCAAGCGCCTCGGCCAGGGCGAGAGCTCGGGCAAGGGCAAGACGTCCGGCAAGGGCCACAAGGGCCAGAAGGCCCGTTCCGGCGGTTCGATCCGCCCCGGTTTCGAGGGCGGTCAGATGCCGCTTCTGCGCCGGCTGCCCAAGCGCGGCTTCAACAACGCGGCGTTCAAGACGGTTTATGGCATCGTCAATCTCGACGATCTCGAGAAGAAGTTCGATGACGGCGCTTCGATCAATGAGGCGGTTCTCCGCGAAGGCGGTCTGATCCGTGGTCGCATCGATGGCGTCAAGGTCCTTGGTCGCGGCGAGATCAGCAAGAAGCTGACGCTCGAAGTCGATCACATCACGGCTTCGGCTCGCGAGAAGATCGAGAAGGCCGGCGGTTCGGTTTCGATCCGCGAGAAGTAATGCAGCGCGGGGAGACGGAGACGCGGAGACACGGGCGAAATGCCCTGGTTGATCGCGTTCATCCCGTTTCTCCGCGTTCCCGTGCCTGACAGTCACCGCGTCGAACTTTCCCCATGATTTCTGCCTTTACCAACATCTTCAAAATTCCCGAGCTGCGTCAGCGCGTGCTCTTCACCCTCGCGATGATCGTGATCGTTCGCGTGGGCTCGGCCATTACGACTCCCGGAGTGAATGCCGAGGTGCTTCGCGCGTGGTTTGTGGATGTTGCGGAAAAGCAGGCTCATGGCGGCGTCGCGGCGTTGTTCAACCTCTTCAGCGGTGGCGCGCTCAGCCACGCGGCGATTTTCTCGCTGGGCATCATGCCCTACATCAGCGCGTCGATCATGATGCAGCTTCTCACGGCGGTGATTCCCCGCCTTGGGAAGATGGCGCGTGAGGATGGCGGCCGGCAAAAGATCACCCAATACACGCGTTACGCGACGTTGGGTCTTTGCATTTTCCAGGGCTACCTCCTTGCGATGTCGCTCGAAAACCCGGCCTCGAATCCCTTCCTGCCGGGCATCATGGATACGATCAATCGCCTCGGAGTGGATCTCGTGCCCGATCATGGACTCGGTTTCCGATTGCTCACGATCATCACGATGTCTGCGGGAACGATGTTCCTGATGTGGCTCGGCGACCAGATTACCGATCGAGGCATCGGCAACGGCGTGTCGTTGATCATTACCGTCGGCATTCTGGCGCAGCTGCCCGCGGGCTTGAGCCAGGCGTGGCGGACGTTCGTCCCGAGCGGCGACAATGTCGGCAATCAGCTGAGCCCCGTGGTGCTCGTGTTGATGATCGCGTTCTTGATCGTCGTGATTGCGGCGGTGATTGCGGTGACGCAGGCACAGCGCAAGATTGCGGTTCAATACGCGAAGCGCGTCGTCGGCAGAAAGGTCTACGGCGGGCAGACGCAATACATGCCGCTCAAGGTGAATTACGCGGGCGTCATGCCGATCATCTTCGCGCAGGCGATTCTGCTGTTCCCTTCGACGATCGTGCAGATGGCGTTCCCAGGTAGTGCGACGGCCGCCGGGATCGCAAATGCACTTACCTACGGCTGGCCGCACTATGTGCTGTATGCCGCGATGATTTTCTTCTTCAGCTACTTCTGGGTCTCGACGCAGTTTCAGCCGTCGCAGATCGCGGATGACCTGAAGAAATACGGCGGTTTCATCCCGGGGGTGCGCCCCGGAAAACCGACCGCGGATTTCCTCGACTACACGATGACCCGGCTGACGTTTGCCGGCGCGATCTTCCTCACCATCATTGCCGTGCTTCCCGAGCTTCTCAGCCGCTGGATGCAGGTGCCCTACATGACCGCGCAATTCTTTGGCGGCACGGGACTGCTCATTATCGTGGGCGTGGTTCTCGACACGATGCGACAGGTCGAAACGCATCTCCTGCAGCGCCACTACGACGGATTCCTTCGCAAGGGTCGCATTCGTGGCGCCCGGGACATCCGCCCGCGCATGGGAGCGAGCAGCGTGATGTCCGAATCGTCCCTGGTTTGGATTTACGTGGTTCTCGCGGTGCTCGTCATTGCCGGCGTGACCATCCTGCTCACCTCCGGGCAGCCCTGATTTGAAGCGGCGCATCGTCCTGCTCGGACCTCCCGCGTCCGGAAAAGGCACCCAGGCCGAGATGATCGCCGGGAAATATCACATTCCGCACGGATCCACCGGCGCGATGCTCCGCGACGAACGGGAGCGTGGGACGGAACTCGGCAGGGAAGCCGACCAATGGACGAGCCAGGGGAAGTATTTTCCCGACGAAATTGCGATGCGCGTCGTGGATCAATGGCTCAAGCGGGTGGGAAACGATGCGTTCCTCCTCGATGGATTCCCGCGAACGCTCGGGCAGGCAAAGGCGTTCGACGCGCAGCTGGCGGAACTCGGCAAGCCGCTCGAGCTTTGCATTGAGCTCACACTCGACGATGCGGAGATCTGCGCGCGCATTCTGAGCCGGCTCACGTGTGATGCATGCGGGGCGACGTTCAGCTCGCGGTTTCAGCCGATTTCCGAAGGTGACCGCTGCCCGAAATGTGGCGGTGTGCTGGAGCGCCGGAAGGACGACGACGCAAAAGCCATCAACGAACGACTCGAACAGCACCATGAATTCACCGATCCGGTGCTCGATTACTATCGCGCGGAAAACCGGCTGGTGACCATCGATGCGGCGCGGGAGGCGACGCTGGTGTTTGACGACATCCGCAAACTCATCGAGGAGGAGACCGCGTCATGATTCCCATTAAATCGCCTTCCGAGATCGAAAAAATGCGTGCAGCCGGCGAGCTGGCCAGTGCCGTGCTCAACGAGGTCGCCGACCATATTGTTCCCGGAATCACCACCGGTGAGCTGGACCGGCTTGGCGGGAAGTTGATTACCGATGCCGGCGCCAAGAGCGCGTTTCTCGGCTATCGCGGATTTCCCGCGAATCTCTGCATCTCGCTCAATGACGAGGTCGTGCATGGAATCGGCGGGCCGCGGCGCGTGAATTACGGCGACATCGTGAAGCTGGACTGCGGCGTGATTCTCAACGGCTGGATCGGCGACACGGCCGCGACGATTCCGGTGGGCATCATCGACCCCGAGGTGGAGCGGCTGCTCCGGGTGACGGAGGAAGCGTTGCTCGGATCCTTGAAGTTTGCGAAGGCGGGGCGCCGGCTCGGCGATCTTTCGGCCTTCATCGAAGATTACGTGGTTTCGGCGGGATTCAGCATCGTGCGCGAGTTTGTCGGGCACGGCGTGGGCCGCCATCTCCACGAGGAACCGCAGGTTCCCAATTACGGCAAGAAGGGCACCGGCCCGAAGTTGAAGGCGGGGATGACCCTCGCAGTCGAGCCGATGGTCAATCTTGGGCGGCACGAGGTGCGCATTCTCGATGACGACTGGACCGTCGTGACGCGCGACGGCTCGCCTTCGGCCCATTTCGAGCATACGATTTTGATCACCAACGACGAGCCTGAGGTATTGACATGGCGAAGAAAGACGCTATTGAAATAAGGGGTAAGGTCGTCGAGTTGGCGCCAAATTCGAAATTCCGCGTTGAATTGGAGAATGGGCGTCGCATACTCGCAAACATTTCCGGCAGGATGCGGTTGCTCTTCATTCGCATTCGCCCTGGCGATACCGTCCGGGTCGAAATGTCTCCTTACGACCTCAACATCGGCCGCATAACGCATCGCCTGAAATAGAAAAACAGACAACCTGATCATGAAAGTCCGAGCCTCCGTCAAACGTCTTTGCGAGAGCTGCAAGATCGTGAAGCGCCAGAATGTGGTGCGCGTGATCTGCAAGAACCCGCGCCACAAGCAGAAGCAAGGCTGAAGAATTTTTGATTTTGGATTTGGATTTTGGCTCTGGGGGTAGCTACCCGAGCACGAGATCCCGGCGGCTGGCCTCCAAAATCGCCCAAACACAAAATCAAAAAATCCATCCAACATGCCCCGTCTACTAGGAGTTGACATCCCCGGCGACAAACGCATCGAAGCGTCGCTGGCCTACATTTATGGTATTGGGCCGAAGACCGCCAAACGCGTGCTCGAACAGGCCAATATCAATCCCGACATCCGCGCGAAGGAGCTCAGTCCCGAGCAGCTCGGTGCGATCGTTCACGCCATCGGCGAAGCACGCATCCTCATCGAAGGTGACCTTCGTCGTGAGATCCAGGGCAACTTGAAGCGCCTGCAGGCGATCAATTGCTATCGCGGCATTCGCCACCGCCGCGGTCTTCCGGTGCGCGGCCAGCGCACTTCCACCAACGCCCGCACGCGCAAGGGACCTCGCAAGACGGTCGGCGTGCAGCGCAATCCGAACGCAAAGGCCGGCAAGGTCTAATTTTCGCCATCCGACATGTCTGAAGAAGAGAACAAGGATCCGGTAGCCTCGGCACCCGAGGAAGAACCGAAGAAGGCCAAGTCGACGAAGGCAAAGGCCGCGAAGACTGCCGAAGCCGCCGCCGAACAGGCGCCGGCTGCCACGGAGGCCCCGGCTGCGGAAGCTCCCAAGGAGGAGAAGCCCGCCGAAGTGAAGGCCGAGACTCCCGCCGAGGCGAAGCCCAAGGCAAAGAAGGCTTCGAAGAAGAAAGAGGAAGCTTCCGCCGCTGCAGAGCCGGCGAAGGTTGACATCTCGCTGGACGACACCATTGAGCCGATCAAGGTCATCAAGGCCAAGGGCAGCAAGAACGTCCACCAGGGCATCGCCCACATCCAGGCGAGCTTCAACAACACCATCGTCAGCATCACCGACCTCAAGGGGGGAGTGATCGGCTGGTCGAGCGCTGGAAAGTGCGGCTTCAAGGGCTCGCGCAAGAGCACGGCCTATGCGGCGCAGATGGTCGCTCAGGACGCGTGCCGTCAGGCCATGGGCCACGGGCTCAAGGAAGTCGAAGTGCGTGTGAAAGGTCCGGGTGCCGGCCGCGAAAGCGCCATCCGTGCCATGCAGGCCATCGGTCTGGAAATCTCCGTCATCCGCGACGTCACGCCCGTTCCTCACAACGGCTGCCGTCCGCCGAAACAACGCCGCGTCTGAGTCGCGCCACGAACCTTAACCTTTAGAGAATCATGGCCCGCAATACCGGACCCAAGACCAAGATCAGCCGCCGCTACAACGTGCTCATCGGCGGCTCGGCCAAAGCCTTCGAGCGCAAGAACTATCCCCCGGGAATGCACGGCCCGAAGGGATTCCGCCGCAAGGTTTCCGACTACGCTCTCGCGCTCGCCGAGAAGCAGAAGCTCCGCCACCAGTATGGCGTGCTCGAGAAGCAGTTTCGCCGTTACTTCCAGATCGCGATCAGCAAGCGTGGCGTGACGGGTGAGACGCTCCTGCAGCTCCTCGAGACCCGCGTGGACAACGTCGTTTACCGCATGGGCTTCGCCAAGACACGCGCCGGCGCCCGCCAGCTCGTTTCGCACGGTCACGTGCTCGTCAATGGCCGCAAGCTCAACGTGTCGTCCGCGAACCTCAAGCCTGGCGACAAGGTTTCCATCAAGGATGCCGCCGGCTCGAAGCGTCTCGTGCAGCGCAACCTCGAGCAGACCCAGATCGTTCCGGTGCCCGAGTGGCTCCTGGTCGACAAGGACAACCTTTCGGGGGAAGTCGTGCGTATTCCAACGCGTGACGAGATAAATCCGATTGCAAACGAGCAGCTCGTGGTCGAGCTTTACTCACGGTAATTCCCCAAGTCTTTGGCGAGGGAGGTCCGTAAGACTCCTTCACCGAAAAGGGCGCCCGCTGGCAGTAACAGGCGGGCGCCTCTTTTTTTGCCATCGTGATGCCCCGGATGGCCGATGCTGTCGGCCCGCTGAAATTGCCGCCGATGGGATGCCGGAGAATTGGAGACGACGTTTGCTAACGAGCCGCCGCTTGATGTGTCCGACGGCTTGAAAGGAATTCCCAAGCCACGGGAAGCAGGAAGAGCGAAAGCGCGGCGTCGATCAGAAGGCCAATGGCGCAGGTGATGCCGAGTTGTGAAAGTCCGATGTGATTCGCCCGGACGATGGAGCCGAAGCCCGCGACCGCCGAGAGCGAGCAGAGCGCGATGATGATTCCAAGCCGGCGCTGGGCGGCGAACGCATCGCCGCCGGAACGGCGCAGGGCCAGCAGCAGAAGAATGCTGTAATCGGTGCCGGTGCCGAGGAGCAGGAGGATCGCGGCGAGATTGAAAAAACTGAACGGAATTCCCAGCAGCGACATCGCACCAAAGAGGCTGAGCAGAACGAGCGCCGTCGTGACCACGAAAAGCACCAGAGCCAGAGGGCTGCGCAGGCCGAACACGAGTATGCCGATTACCAGCGCGGCAAGCGCGAGAATGACGCGTGCCATCTCGCCCGGAACCACCGTCTGAAGCTGGCGGCTGAGCTGTTCCCAGCTCACGAGATACGCGCCGTCGACGTCGAGGACGTCTGGAAGATTTTCCGATCGCCCTTCGGCGGGATAGGCGATGCCGGATGCGAGAAACCTCCCATCGTCGCGATTGACCAATCGACGGAGAATCCAGCGGCTGGCGTCGTTTTCCGGCCAGATGGCTTCCGTAGCGTGGCTCCATTTTCTCCATTGCTCGACGACGCCTTCCGTGAGTGCGAAGGCATTTTCCGTGAAGCCGGCGGCGAGCATCTCTTCGCGCAATCGTGGCAGCTCCGACGCAACGGCGGCGGCGGTGGCGAGGTTCTGCGATTGATTCGACTCGTCCGGCCAAAGCGGCAGCGCGGTGTAGAAGGCCGATAGATCGCCACGGTCGCGGGCGGCTTGCAAATCACGCTCGGCCGCGATCAGACGCTCGCGAGTCTGCGTGATGGTGTCCCCTTCGACGACAAGGCTGAGAAGGCCGCGATCGTCGGAGAGATTTGCGTATAGCTTGTCCATCGCAGCGTAGGCCTCGCTGACGCGGGGTCGCAACGTGCGCTCCGAGAAATCGACCTCCGGCGGCCCTTTGACGATCAACACACCGAGCAGAAAGAGAACGAACAAGGCCGTGGCGATCGCACCTGTGCGGAGGAACGTTCGCGAGCCGATGAGCTTCTCCAGCGGCACGGGCGGGTGAATCGGGTGGCGCTGCTGGTAGCGAACGGCGATGGACGTGAAGATCCCGAGCATGACGCCGGCGCCGATGACAACGCCGAGCCCGACGAGGTTGCCGAGCTGACTGAGGCCGGGGAGACTGCTGAAATTCAGGGCGAAGAAGGCGGCCGCGGTGGTCGTGCACGTCCAGACGATGCTGACGAAGCAGTCTTTTCGGAGGGACCTGGCATCGCCCGTGTGGTGAATCGAGGTTTGGAAAACGAAGAAGCCGTAGTCCACGCTCAGGCCGATCATCACCGCCGCGAATCCGACGCCGATCACCGTGAGGTCGTCGAAGAACCAGCCTGCCGTCGCCAGTGAGAGGAGGAAGATGAGCAGCAGCATGGCCTGGAGCAGCAGGAGCGGCTGAAGGCGCCGATACGAGAACCAGAACATTGCGGCGATGATCAGCAGGGTCATGCCGCCCGAGGTGGACATGTCGGATTGCATGTTTCCCGAAATGTCGGCGACGAACCCCGGTTCCCCCGTGTAGCCGATTGTGATGGCGCGGCCGCCTTTCCAGGCATCGACGATTCGATTGATCGCCTCGATCCACTCGCGCGTCTCGACGTAATTGGCAAATGGCTTCGCGCTTTCCACGTAAACGACGCGAAAGGTGCCGTCCTCCGAGGCGAACTCGCTGGCGCCCGTGGGCAGGGTGGATTGATCGAGCGCGGCGGTGAGCCGGAATGGATCGTAGCTGCGCAGAGCGATGGCGGCGGGATCGAACGATTCGGAGAGTTCCGCGAGAGACTGGTCGAGCGTATCGCGCGACTGTTGCGGGGAAAGTTGATCGAGGATGTCGCGGAAGCGGTCGGGAGGCTGGTTGATGAGCAGGTAGGCGAGCAGCTCCGCGAGTTGTTGGGGGGATGACTCCCACGGCGGCTTGGAAACGGCGCGCGCGACGAGTTCGGGATGGGAGTTGAGGTCGGCGGCGAGGGAATCGGCAGCTTCGGCGAGAGCGTCGGGATCGTCGCCTTCGAGCGTGAGGATCAGCTCGTTTGGCTGTGCGAAATGCTCGAGAAACAGGGAGAGTCCGTGGACCTGCGGCAGGTGGGTCGGCAGCAGCTTGAGAATGTCGACGTCGAAGCTGATGCGCGACAGGCCGCCGATGACATAGGCGGCGGCGACGACGGCGAGAAGAATCCAGCGCAGATTACGGCTGCGCATTGGTGACCTCATAGCCGGTCAGATCGTAACGGAAGACGGAGGGCTCGATCTTTCCGTTGACACGAACATTGCTGAATTCGCTGCGCATGGAAGAGCCTTCCCGGGTGGAGATGTCGAAGGCGAGGAGTTGCCCCGACTCCGTGTCAAAATCCAGTGCGATCTTCGACAGGAAGCGCCGGGCCTGGCTGTTCTTTGGCAGGATTTCCAGGTGGCAGGTGGTGCCGGAGATTTCGAGGTCGAGCACATCGAAGCGCTCGATGAAGTCCTTGTAGTTCTTGGCGATCGGGAACTCCATCATGCCGAACCCACGCGCGCGCGCCTGCTGATTGACCTCGCTCCTGGACATCTTCTCGGCGGTTTTCTTCTTCGTGTCGATGAGGGTGATTTCCTTGTCGTCCCCAATCGCGACCGTCGACGGCGGGTCTCCGACCTGCCAGCGAAACGACGCGGGTGCGGAGAACCAGAAGCGGCCGCCGGCCTTCAGCGGGTTGCGGAGGGTCCGGAGCGAGCGGGTTTGCGTGAAGTCGGCCTCGATGCTCCGAATCGATTGCTGCTTTTCAATCCAGCGTGCGACGGGCGTGAGGTCGAGGACGCGTGCTTCCCCGCGAAGGCAGTGGCTGGTGACCAATGCAAGAGCGATGGCGAAGGCGGAACGAATCATCGGGGCAGCGTGCCATTTGGCGTGAGAGGATTGATCACGGAAACGGGAACGACCGCAACCTGCCGGGCAGGTTGGCGGAACAATGCGAGCCAGCGCAATCGCATGCAGGCGATCCGCGAGGCTGATCGACATCAGCGCGCGGAGCGAACGAGGCGGATCGACTTCTGGCCTTTCTCGACAAATGGCACCCAATCGGAGTAACCGCCGACGAGCACACCGGGACCTTCGGCCTTGGCGACGATCGTATTTTCGGTGAAGCCGTCCTCGGTCACGGCGAGGTAAAGTGTGTCGCCATTCACGACGCCGGTGACCGGATACTCGGCGATGTGGCCGGTGACCCGGTTGCCGGTCTGTTTGAAATACCCATGGCCCCAGCCGTCGCCATACCAGTTGCCGGTGACATTGATGGTGGGCTTGCCGGCACTCTCCGCCAGCCATTTGCTCGTCGCAGCTTGATTGCGACTGTGCATTCCGGACGTGATGCAGGAAGTGAGGGAAATTGCGAGGAGGGCGATGAGACCGGTCGCGGCGAGCGATTTCATGCGTCACCAATCCCAGAATTGGGCCGGGCTGTAAAGGCTGGGAAAACGGGTTGCCGGTCGCCCGGTCAATCCGTGCGCGATGCCTGGGTGTGCCGGATCTCCTCGGCATCCACCGCGAAGACGATGTCCTCGCCGAGATTGGTGGCGTGGTCGCCGACGCGCTCGAGGAAGCGGGCGATGAAAATGAGATTGAGGTAACCTCTCACGGAGTCCGGTTCCCCGGCCATGCGTTCGGTGCAGGTGCGGGCGAACTGCCGGTTCATCTCGTCGAGTTCCTTGTCGCGAGCCTTCAGTCCGCGCGCGATTTCGGCGCTGTTGTCGGAGTAGGCCCGGAGCGCGTCGGCAAACATGCTGGAGGCATGGGCAAACATCGGCTCCAGCGAATGGATTACCGGAAGCTCGGGATGGGCGTTCAACTTCCGGGCGCGCCGGGCGATGTTCACCGCCTGGTCGGCAATGCGCTCGATGTTCACGCTCGACTTCATGCTGGTGATCACCTGCCGGAGATCGTTGGCGACCGGCTGGAAGCGCGTGAGAATGAGCACGCCCTCCTGGTCGACCTGAATCTCGAGTGTGTCGATTTCCTCGTCGTCGGCGATGACGATGTTGCACGGGTCGTCGTCCCGCTCAAACAGGCCTTTCGCCGCGTTCGCGAGATTGCGTTCGGCGAGGCGTCCCATCATGAGGACGTTGTTGCGCAGGGTTTCCAGCGCGTTGTCGAAACTGCCGAGGATATGTCGTCCGGTGCCTTCAGCCATGTGAGTGATTCGTTGGAAATGGCGTGGGTGACCCTATCTCATCCGAAGCGGCCGGTGATGTAATCCTCGGTCTGCTTTTGGGAGGGGTTCGAGAAAATCTTTTCGGTCGTGTCGAACTCGATGAGCCTGCCGAGATAAAAGAACGCGGTGCGGTCGGAGCAGCGGGTGGCCTGCTGCATGTTGTGGGTGACGATGACAATCGTGAAGTCCTTCTTGAGCTCGTGGATGAGTTCCTCGACCTTCGCGGTGGCGATGGGGTCGAGCGCGGAGCACGGCTCGTCCATGAGCAGGACTTCGGGGTTGTTGGCGATCGCCCGGGCGATGCAGAGGCGCTGCATCTGGCCGCCGGAAAGGCCGAGCGCGCTTTCGTTGAGACGGTCCTTCACTTCGTCCCACAACGCGGCGCCGCGAAGGCTGCGCTCCACGGTTTCATCGAGAAACTTCCTGTTCCTTCGCCCGGCGATGCGCAGCGAGTAAACGATGTTTTCGTAGATCGATTTCGGAAACGGATTCGACTTCTGGAAGACCATTCCGATGCTGCGGCGCAGGGCGATGATTTCCAGTTTCGGGTCGTAAATGCTGCGGCCGTTGATCGTGATGTCGCCGGTGTGATGCGTGCCGTCGATGAGGTCGTTCATCCGGTTGAAATTCCGGAGAAGGGTCGACTTTCCACAGCCGGAGGGGCCGATGAACGCGGTGACCTGGCGCTCCGGAATGTCCATCGTGATGTCAAAAAGCGCCTGCTTTCTGCCGTAGAAGAAATTGAAGTCCTTCACCTGGATGAAGTCCGGCCGGGGCTCGGGGCTTGCGGTGGAGGGGTCGGCGGCCGGGGACTTGAGTTCGGACTCCATGGAAATGGGCATGGCGTTAGCGTTTACGAAACACGACCTGAGCCGTCACGTTGCTGATTGTTACGAGAATGACAAGCACAAGTGAGGCCGTCCAAGCCATGTTTTGCTGGTGTTCGTAGGGCAGCGTCGAAAAGTTGTAAATCAGCACCGAGAGGGAGGCGGTGGGTTCATTGAGCGACTGTGCCCAGAACTGGCTGAAGAGCGCCGTGAAGATGAGCGGGGCCGTCTCGCCGGCGGCGCGGGCCACGGAGAGCATGATGCCGGTCATGATGGCGGGGACGGCGTCGGGGAGGACGATGCGCCAGATCGTCTGGAATCGCGTCGCGCCGAGGCCGTAGGAGGCTTCGCGGTAGGCCTTTGAGACGCCAAGCAATGCCTGCTCCGCGGTAATGAGAATCGTCGGGAGCATCAGGATGGAGAGCGCAAAACCGCCCGCCCAGGCGGAGAAGCCGCTGGGGAGGGAGGTCACGATCCAAAGCGCGATGTCGCGGAACCAGCCTTCCCTCCAGCCTTGCACGGCTTCGATCAAGCCGGTCTTGGGAAGCACGATCACCGCGTAGGCGAAGACGCCGCAGATGATCGACGGGATGCCCGTGAGGAGCTTGGCGACGAAGCGGACGGTGTTCGAGAGCCGCGATGTGGGGGCGTATTCGTTGATGTAAACGGCGGAGAGGATTCCCAACGGCGCCGCGATGGCGAGTGCGATGCCGACCATCTGGAAGGTGCCGACGACCGCGTTGCCGAATCCACCGCCAGCCTGCCCGGCCGCGGGCGGAAGCTCGGTGAAGATGGCGGGCGTCAGCAGCGGCAGCCCGTTTTTCAGAACCAGAAAGACGATCGAGACGAGGGGAATGAGGGTGAGCAGCGCGAGGGCGACGCACACGACATTGAGCACCTTGTTGCCGAAGGAGCGGATCCCTGCGCGATGAGCGCCGGCTGCGGTGAAGAAATGTTCGGTGTCTGCCATGACCTAGCGAATCCCGGCGGTTTTCCGTTGCGTGTAGCGGAGCACGAGTTCACCGAGAATGTTCACGGTGAGCGTGAGCCCCATCAGCAGCAGGGCCGCATACATGAGGGCGTTTACCTGAATGCCGGAGGCTTCGCCGAACTCGTTGGCGAGTTTGCTGGCGAGGGTGCCGGCGGGTTTGAGCAGGGACCAGGTCAGGCGGTCGCTGTTGCCGATGAGCATGGCGACGGCCATCGTTTCGCCCATCGCGCGACCGAGCGCGAGAATGGTTGCTGCAACGATGCCGGGGGCGGCGGTGGGCAGAAGAACCCCGAAAATCGTTTCCCAGCGGGTGGCGCCGAGCGCGTAGGAGCCTTCGCGAAGCGTGGCGGGCACCGCGACGAGCGCATTGCGGGAAATGGCGGTGATCGTCGGAAGAATCATGAGCGCGAGGACGATCGATGCGGTGAGCATGCTGTTGCTGCGGGCCGGCCCGTCGAAAACGACGCCGAGCACGGGCACGTCCTCAAAGGTTTTGGCGAGCCATTTGCCCCATTGCTGGACGAGAGGAATGACCACGAAGATGCCCCAGAGCCCGTAAACGACGCTCGGGATGGCCGCGAGCATTTCGACCGTGAAGCGAACGACCTGCCGGATCGGCAGCGGCAGAAAATCCTCGCTCAGGAAGATGGCGATCGAAAGGCCGAGGGGGAGGGCGAACAGGAGCGCAATCAGCGACGAGATCGTCGTGCCAAGCAGAAAGGGGAGGACGCCGTATTGGTCGCGATTCGGGATCCAGCGCTCGCCCGTGATGAAGCCGAGCCCGAACTCCTTGATTGCCGGCCACGATTGCTGGCCGATTTGCAGAATCATCCAGGCCAGGGTGGCAACGGTCGCCACCGATGCCACCCAGCACAGGACTTGAAACAGATCCGGTGAGCGGCGTCCGGGACGGGAACCCGCGCGGTAAATGGCGGGCTTTTCGTCGGAGAGCGTGCTCATCGAATCTGCGGCGGAGGTTTTATTTCGAAATGATGCTATCGAGTGCCGCAAGGCTCTTCTCGACGACACTCTCCGGCAGCGGAATGTAACCGAGGTCGGAGGCGTATGTCTGCCCGTCGGTTAGGCCGTATTTCACAAAACCTTTGAGCGCTTCGAGCTTTGCGGCGTTGTCATAGGTGCCGTAGAGCAGCAGCCAGGTGAGGGTTACAAACGGATAGTCCTGCGCGCCCGTCGGATCCTCGGGCCAGACGCGGAGGTTTTCCGGGAGCTCGACATTTGCGAGCGTCGCGGCGCCGCTTTCATCGGTCGGGGCAACAAAGTTTCCGGCCTTGTTCTCGACCATGGCCATCTGGAGTTTGTTGTGCTTCGCGTAGCCATACTCCACGTAGCCGATGGTTCCCTCCGCCTGCTTGATCATGGCCGTGACGCCTTCGTTTCCCTTGCCACCTGCGCCCACGGGCCATGGCACGGTCTTGCCGACACCGACCTCCTCCTTGAACTCGGGGCTGACCGCAGAAAGACACTGCGTGAACACAAACGTCGTGCCCGAGCCGTCGGAGCGGTAGGCGACATTGATCGGCTCGTCGGGGAGTTCCACGCCGGGATTGGCCTTGGCAATCGCGTCGTGGTTCCACTCCTCGATCGTGCCGAGGAAGATGCCGACGTAGGCCTCACGGGAAAGCTTCAGGTTATCGATGCCGGGGAGATTGTAGGCGAGGACAATGCTGCCTGCGGTGGCGGGGATCATCTTCACCCCGCGAGGGACCTCGGCGGTCTCCTTGTCGCTCATCGCTGCGTCGCTGGCGGCGAAATCCACGGTGCCCTGGATGAATTGCTTCACGCCCGAGCCGGAGCCGACGGATTGATAGTTCACCTGCACGTTGGGGTGGAGCTTGTTGTATTCGACGGCCCAGCGCTGGTAGAGCGGGGCTGGGAAGCTGGCTCCGGCGCCACTCAACTGCGCGGCATGAAGCGAACTCACGGCAACGAAGGTCGTCGCTGCGGCAAGAATGCGGAGAGAATTCCTTTTCATTCAGTGATGTTGGGTTGAGCCGCCATTGAGACGAAGAGCCTGGGGATAGGCAAAAGGCTACATGTGACAAGATTGTCACACAGCCTTTTGCATTCGGCGGCTTGACGTGGCGAGAGGAAAGGCGCCGGGGCGGCGATGGTGCGAAGGGGTCAGTGGTGCTTCGCGTGCTCCTGCTTCTGCGCGTGTTTCCCATCGGTCCCTTTCGGGGCCAAAACGGGGGCAAACACGATCACGGCGCCGAGGGCAAACGTGGCGCCGAGGCGCCAGTAGCGATGATTTGCCGCACAGTGCAGAAGCCAGGTGCGATGCAAAAGAATGTGCACCACGACGATTGCCGTGAGGACGAGCGTGACCCAGAAATGCACCTCGCCCCAATCGTGACGGGTAAGGCCCAGGACGGTTGCCGACCCGCTGCCGTGAGTGAGGCGAAATCCGAGAATCAATCCTGTGCCCAGGGCAACGCACCCCGTGAGGAAGGCGAGGAGGTTGACGACTTTAAGGAAGGCGACGCGTTTCATGCCTCATCCTCGCACGGATTGGGGCTGGCGATTTGACCGGCATCATCGTTTCCCCAGAGTGCGGGGCCGGGCCGGGGGACTCCTTGACGAGCGCCAACACACTGGTTTCGCCCGCTCCGCATATTTGGCGCACGATGAGCGCACGATCCACGACCGCCTTTCACCACTCCGTCTCCACAGCGGCGGACTCGATCGAAACGAAATATCGCAGCTGGCGACTTGGGTTGATCTGCTGCATCAGCGCCGGGGTCGTCACCACGCTTCTATTGCCGGGACCCGTTACGGCGCTGCTGCCGATCACCAGTGTGCTGGCGCTGGGGTTGGTCACCTGTCAGGAAAATGCGGAGCTGGCCGAGCGGCGGTTCGCGTCGCGGCTGGAGGTCATCAGGATCGTTCGGTCGATGCCGCAAAAAGTCGAAGAGGAGTCCGCGAAAGGGGCGGCAACCACCCGCTAAGAAATCGCAAACACCCGGCAGCGAAGTCTGCGTGACCCGCTAGAGTGTGGCGGCGCGGGACCCGCATGAGCTGATTTTTTCAACAGATTCCGGAGGGGAATGAATGCCAGCGTCTGGTGCGGACGCTGGCAACTTTTTTGGCCGGAGCGGTCCGTTTGCAAAGACACCCCGGAGAGGAGGCCTCCCCGGGGTGCGTTGCGGTGTCAGTTAACCAGGCGTTCGTTAGAAATCCGCACCCACGTAGAAGCCGAGCACGCCGGCGTTGGGCGTTGCGCCGGTGCCGTCCGGGCGGAAGATGTATTGGGCGAACGGCTGGAGGAATGCGAAGCCGTTGATCTGGACGCGATAGCCGCCTTCGATGATGCCGGTGTAGTTTGATTGGTTCACCTCGCCATCCGCCTGATCCGCCTCGATCTGGTGGAAGCTGTAGGAGCCGTAACCGATCGAGATCATGGCGAGGTCTCTGTCGCGTCCGGGAATGAGGCCCTCGTAAACCAGGCCGCTCTGGAAATAGAACGGGAAACGGTTGTTATACTTCGGGGCGAACGTGATGAGGTTGAAGGCGCGCAGACCCTGCTTGCTCAGCTTGGGGGCGTCCATTGAAACGGGGGCCTTGAAGGACCTGGCATCGGCGATCGATTTTCCGTCGAACGACAGGACCGGTTCCGGTGCCGACGATGGCTCGCGGAAGAGCATTTGATCGGCCTGCCAGTAGAAGCCATATTGCCCTTCGTAACTGGCGCCGAAAAAGGACTTGTTATCGACGCCCCACCAATACGCGCCGAACGCGTAGTGCCCTTCCAGTTTCGCCTCGCCGAGTTTCGGCTTCCAGCCGAGTTCACCCATGGCCATCAGGCCGTTGCGGCCCGGGTCGGGGCCGTAGCCCGCCATCGCAAGACCGTGATTGGTGCTGTCGGTGGCTCCGGGAAATGCCATGAAGAGCCCGCCCTTCACGTAAGTTTCCTCGGTCGGCTTTACCTCGAGGGTGCCGCCCCAGCTCGAGAAGCTGGAGGAGAAGGGGATGTTTCCGCCAATGCCTTTCGAGCTGTTGACCGCGTTGTTGAGGAACAATTTCGAGAGCGGCTGGTCGATGAATTCCTTCTGCGGTTGGAGCCAGCCACCGCGCAGGACGATCATGTCCTCGACCGGAAGCAGGTCGTCCGTTCCGATCTCGAGACCGAAGCTGAGGATGCGCCACTGGACTCCCGAGATCCAGTTCGAGGGGTTGAACATGCTGTTTGCCTCGACGTATTCGTTCGGGTCGGCACTGCTGCGGGAATCCCGCCAACGCACGACGCCGAATCCCTTCACACCGTTGAGCGCATCGACGTCAAAGAGCTTGCCGAAGTTTTGCTCCGCGCTGAACTCGATGCCTTGATCCCAGAAACCTCGTGACTTCGAGTCGCCGCCCTTGATGACCCCGAAAAACGCGCCGTAATACTTGCCCTTGAGTTTGAGGCCGGGTTCGTCCTCGAGGTGGTCGCGACCGGGAAACGGAAGCATCTGCCTGCCGTTCCACCATTTTTGGAGGGCGCTCTCGTTCTCGATGATGATGTCGGAAGTGCGGGTGGTTGTTTCGCCCGCGTGAGTGAATGCGAGGAAACCGGCGACCATTGCGGCAGCGAGTGCGTGTTTGGTGAAGAGCGGGGTTCGCCTGTCGAATCGATGGAGATGGATGGATTTCATGATTGGGAGCGCGGCAAGCGAAACGCACCCGGTGCCGCCTCTCAATCGAGCGACTGTGAAGATTTCGTCACGTGGTTTCGGGAAGGTCCCAGCGTGAACAGATTTGTTTCGCCGCGAGACACTTGCTAATCCGGGCGTCGGTGGATTCATCGGAGTTCAAATGGCCGCGTCGCGCGAATGGAGGGGCGGCGCTTTTCTTCGCGATGCTCGCGCTCGGGTTGGGGCTCATGCATTGGAATGGCCACTATTCCGATCCCGCGATGCTGGCGGTGGTCAGCGCGGCGGTGTTGACGGGGGCGGGTCTTTTCGTTTCCGGGAGTCCGGTTCCTGGACGAAGTCAGAGCGCCGTGGCGGTGGCGGCGGGATTTGTCGTGTTTGCGACGCTGCTGCTCGACGCCTGGTTTCCGCCGGGTCCGTTCTCGCCATATCTGGGATCGCCGTTTTGGCAGGTCCTGCTTCCAACGCTGGCCGCAATATTCTCGGCGCTGGCGATTTTGCACCCGGCGCGGTGGCCGATGATTGGCGTCTTCGCGGTGTTTGCAGTGGCCGGCGTGGTGGCGGCCGTTCAGTTGGAGGACCCGAGGATCGACGTGCTCGTTTTTTTGCAGGAAGCGGCGCCGGCGCTGGTGCGAGGCAAAAACCCGTGGGCCATGGATTTCCCGCAAATCTATCCCGACGACGTGGCGGCAGCAATCTACGGACCGGGGCTCGTGCAGGGCGACCGGCTGATGGTCGGCTACCCATATCCGCCGCTGGTCCTGCTGTGGATGGCGCCGTTTGAGCTGGCGGGTGAGGGGCGCATTGCGTCGGTGGCGGCGATGCTGATCACCGGAATCTTTCTCGCGGCGATCGCTCCGGGGCCGCTGGCCCGCGCGGCGGCCATTGCCTTCCTCTTCTCGCCGCGGAATTTCCACGTCATCGAGCAGGCGTGGACGGAGCCGGTGAGTGCGATGTGCCTTGCGGGATTTGCGTGGAGCTGGGCGCGGCGGCCGGGGCTCGCGCCGTGGTTTTTCGGCCTGTTCCTCGCGAGCAAGCAATACTGCGTGCTCCTGCTGCCGCTCGCGCTCCTGGCATTGCCCGAGACGCGACGCGCGGGCTTTCTCGTGCGCGCCCTGGGGGTCGCGACCGCCGTGACGCTGCCGTTCTTTTTGTGGGATCCGCGGGCGTTCTGGGACGCCCTGGTCGCGTTCCAGTTCCAGCAGCCATTCCGGGAAAATGCCCTGAGCATTGCCGCATGGATCGCCCGCGGGTGGGGCTGGCATCTCCCGCCGATCGTGTCGTTTGGGCTGGCGGGGGTGGCACTCTGGGGGGTGTCACACCTCGGCCGGGCGGGGCTTTTCCGGTTTCTGGCCGGTGGGGCGATCGTGCTGCTCGTCTTTTTCGGCACGAACAAACAGGCCTTCTGCAACTACTACTTTCTGGTGATTGGCATCCTGGCGACTGCCGTCGCAGTGCTCCCGGTCAAACCCCGACAGGCGTAACGGTTTTTGCGCGTGGACAACCGGGAATTTTTCCCGCAATTAGAAAGCGACGATGAGCACGACCGCGACTGAGGCCAAAACGGAAATTCCCATGCTGAACGTCCAGGTGGACGGTGAATGGAAGCAATTTCCCAAAGGCACACGCCTGATCGAGGCCTGCATGAAGAGCGGCCACTACGTTCCGCACTACTGCTACCATCCGAAGCTCAGCTCACCGGGCAACTGCCGCATGTGTCTCGTCGAGCTCGGCATGCCCAAAATGACTCCCGACCGGAAGCCGATCCTCGGCGAGGATGGCCGGCCGGAGATCGCCTGGAGTCCGCGGCCCGCAATTTCCTGCGCCACCGAGATCAGCGAAGGCATGGCCGTTCGCACCACCTCGCCGCTGGCCGAGGAGTGCCGCAAGGGCGTGATGGAATTTCTCCTCATCAATCACCCGCTCGATTGTCCGATCTGCGACCAGGCCGGCGAGTGCCGCCTGCAGGAGTTTTCCGTGGAATACGGCAACGGCGAGTCGCGCTTTTCCGAAGAGAAGGTCAAGAAGCCCAAGCGCGTCGACATCGGCAAAAACATCGTCCTCGACGACGAGCGCTGCATTCTCTGCTCGCGCTGCATTCGTTTCATGAAGGAGATCGCGAACGACGACGTCCTCGGCTTCGTCAATCGCGGCAGCCACTCGACCCTTACGGTCTATCCCGGCCGGCGCCTGGACAACAATTACTCGCTGAACACCGTGGACATCTGCCCGGTGGGCGCGCTCACGAGCAAGGACTTCCGCTTCAAGATGCGCGTCTGGTTCCTCAAGGAAACCAAGTCGATCGACGTCAATTGCGGCAATGGCACGAACATCGTGATCGGCTCGCGTGAGAACATCGTTTACCGCATCACGCCGCGCGAAAACGACTTCGTCAACTCCTGCTGGATGCCCGACAGCCATCGGCTGAACATTCATTACCTCCACGACGAGCGACGGCTGAAGGAGCCGGTTGTGAAGGGCGAGGAAGTGCCGGCCAAGTGGTCCGACGCCATTGCGGCGGCCGCGCGGCAGTTGAAGGCGATCGAGCCGGACAAACTTGCGATGATCGCCTCCGGCCGCATGACGAACGAGGAGCTCTTCCTCGCGAAGCGTCTCGCCGCAGCCCTCGGCGTCGAGCGTGTGGAAATCCTGCCCCGTCCGCAGGAGGGCGACGGATTCCTCATTTCCGATGACGGCAACCCGAACACCACCGGCGCAAAACTCCTCGGCCTCACCGGTGCCCAGCCCGGTGCGAAGTTGCCCGAAATCGCCAGCGGCATTGCCTCGGGGGCGATTCAGGGCCTCATCTGCCTCGGTGAAGACGCCGCGAAATGTGGTGTTGCCGCGAATGACCTCGCAAAGCTCTCCGCACTGGTGGTCACGGACATTCTGCCGAACAACACGACGCCGCTCGCGACCGTTCTGCTCCCGGCAAGCGCCTTCGCGGAGAAACGCGGATCGATGATCAACCTCTCCGGACGCATCCAGCGTCTGAACCGCGCGGTCAGCGCCCCGGGGCAGGCCCGCGACGACTGGGAAATTCTGCGCGATTTGATCCAGGCGGTCGGCGGGGCGAACGGGGTTTATTCCATCGAGGAGGTTTTCAAGGCCATGGCCGCGGAGACGCCCGCGCTGGAAGGCCTCTCGCTCGCGAAGATCGGCGACCTGGGGGTTCAACTCGACATCCCCGAGCTCGCCACCCCGCGCGAGGTGCCGACGCGGGTGGTCCGATAACGCGGATGGGTCGATTTTTCAGGGCGATCATCCCGTTTGCCGCCGCGCTCGTGGGCCAGGCGGGGATGGTTCCCGTTCTCCCGGCAAGTGAGCTGGAAGCAGAGGATGGGGTCTCGGGCGATTCGTTCGGTTCCGCCGTCGGGGTATTTGGGCAGATGGCGATCGTCGGTGCTTATCAGCACGGGGAACGGACCGGAGCGGCTTACCTCTTTCGGGATCTGGACACGGCACGGGGCGTCGTCGCCCCATCCGCAAAATTCATGGCCGATGTCCCGGTGGATTACGCCTCCTTTGGAAATGCGGTCGCGATAGACGGGGATATTGCGCTCATCGGCGCCCGGGCACACTCAAACGCGGGAGCCGCCTATCTGTTTCGTGACCTCCGCTCCGCCTCGGGCACCGTTACCGAGACGGCGATTCTGATGCCGACGGTGTCCGTGGAATCGCACAGTTTTGGTGCCTCGGTGAGTCTTTCGGGAGACATTGCCCTGGTGGGGGCGTCGGGAAATGAAACACCGGTCAACGGGTCGGGAGCCGCCTATGTCTTTCGGAACATCTCGACGGCGTCCGGCGTGGTCCACGAAGATGCAAAACTGAAACCGAGTGCTGGCGCCTTCGGAGCGCAGTTTGGCCAGTCGGTGAGCATATCCGGCAACATGGGTCTCGTTGGCGCGGAATTGACCGGCTCCGATGTGCAAGGGTCGGCTTATTTGTTTCGCAACCTGGATACCGCTTCCGGAACGATCACCGAGAGCGCACAACTCATCGCGAGCACAGGTGTCCGCTACGACTCGCTTGGGCGATCCGTAAGCCTGTCCGGGAACACGGCGCTCGTTGGTGCGCCGAGCGTCGATCGGAATGGCTTCGATACCGGTGAGGTCTATCTTTACCGGGACCTTGATACGGTGTCGGGACTGGTGACGGAAAGCGCGCGACTGCAGGCAAGCGATGGTGGACCTTACGACGCCTTTGGCTCTGCCGTGAGCCTGCAGGGAAGTGTCGGGTTGGTTGGCGCGTCGACCTACTCTCTCGATGCGAGGAACCCCGGAGCGGCGTATTTGTTCCTCAATCTCGACGCGGCAACCGGCGTCGTAACCGAGGACGTGAAGCTGAGCCCGTCCGATGGGGAGCTGAGGGATGTGTTTGGCTGCGCGGTCAGTCTCGATGACGATCTGTTTGTCATCGGCGCCCGGGCGGCAAAGGGGAGCGTTCCCGGATCCGGAAAAGCGTATTGTGGAAGCACTGGCAGCGTAACAACGCTCGACGAAGGCAACGCCGATCGCGTGATCGACGGAATCAGCTTCGAGTCGCGTATTGATTGGGTCATTGGTGACACCACGGATGGCAATTGCGTGGAGCTGTCGGCCGGTGATTTCGCCCGTCTTACCGATCCAATGCGCTCTGTGTTTGTTGGTCGGGGTGAAGGAGCCGACTTCAATGCCTTGATCATTTCCGGTGCGGTCGACGCGCCCACTGTGGTCATTGGCCGGGTGGATGAGAACCACGGAAATGTTCTGCACATCAAGGAAACCGCGGAGGTGACGTTGCCGCAGATCTTTATCGCCTCCCGGAATTATCTGTCGTTGGACGGGAGTTACGACTCCGTCGCCGAAGCCCTCGCGAGGCTGAACGAAACCATCGTCTATGTGTGGCATGTCGATTCCTGGCAGGCGGCGAACGACACCAATACATCCATCAGCACGGAAAACGGCGTGACCACCCTCACTCCCGCCTTGGCGTCCCCGACGCCGACGCCGACGCCGACACCGACACCGACACCGACACCGACACCGACACCGACACCGACACCGACACCGACACCGACGCCGACGCCGACGCCGACGCCGACGCCGACGCCGACGCCGACGCCGACGCCGACGCCGACGCCGACGCCGACGCCCGACCCGACGCCCGACCCGACGCCCGACCCGACGCCCGACCCGACGCCCGACCCGACGCCCGACCCGACGCCCGACCCGACGCCCGACCCGACGCCCGACCCGAC
>Ga0207864_1000209_pt1 | contig 93155 bp, 70 predicted proteins | sample HigsolmetaAR202D_FD_184834 | JGI IMG/M metagenome (GOLD analysis project Ga0207864, IMG submission 184834) | Ionic liquid and high solid enriched microbial communities from the Joint BioEnergy Institute, USA - AR20-2-D (SPAdes) (version 2) ...
GGGCAAGTGGTGGGCTACCCCCCCTTCGCAGCCAGGGGGCCGGCTTGCTGCGGATACCGCCGCGTGACGTTGGCGTGACCCTAAGCGCAAACGCGGAGCGGCCTTAGCTTGCTTGCCACGGCCGCCTGCCTACCGCTAGCTTCTAACCCAAGGCAGGGAAGCTACTAAAGTTACATATAGACCCATTCGTAGTCAACCTTGCCGGGCACACCGTAGCGGATTTCGCGCTCATCGGGGAAGAATTCGTCGCCCGGCCGCCAAAAGTTGATCTTAAGGGTCTTGCGGCGGTACTTGCGCTTGCCGTCTTCGATCTCCATCTTGTAGGCGTTGGTCAGCCCCTGGATGTAGATGGAGAACTCGTCGGTCGCGGGGTCCACGCCCTCAAAGGTGGCGATGCCCCAGACCTCGTTGTCTTCGCCGTCGACGGCCGGCGGGATCGGCTGCTCGGAGATCGTGACGCTGTCGTACATCTTGCGGTTAGCGTCCTCACGCTGGTTGATCGCCTTAACCGCAAGCGGGATCAGGGTATCGGGCACCCAGGGCCGGACCTTCGAATCGTGCGACCGCAGGAACATCCGCGGCACGAATGTCACCGGCTGATCGCTGGTGTTCTTCACGCTGTACAGCAGATACCAGATGAGCTTGCGCTCCAAGTGCCCATCAGGATTGGGGATATTGACCTCGATCAGCCGCACGGGCTTGAAGCGGAACTCCAGCCCCCACACGTTGTGGGTGTAGCGGACGTCCTTAGCCAGGTTGGGCGAAGCGCCCGGCCGTTCGCCAAAGTCGGGGTCGATGTTCAGCAGCTCGACGATGTCGTGCCGGCTGAAGGTTTCTTCGGGATCGTTGTCCGGATAAATGGTGTGAATGATGCCCGGAGCGATCTGGCGATAGCCCTGCGCATTGGGGACGGGAGCATTGTCGGCTGCGGGAGTGTCGGCAGGCTCCTGGGCAGCAGCGGGCGAAAGCAGCCACGCGGCAGCGATGGCCCATGCGCACAGCATCAAGCAGGTACCCGGCACCCAACGGATCTGGCGTACTGGCATAACAAAGGGCTCGCGAACGGTTCGAAACAAGGCGGCGAGGGGAAATGCTCAGCAGCAGTAACCGCTTTACTGATAAGGGCTAACGGCGCGAGTCCGCGCCCCGTCCAAGCGATCCGCCCTGCTGCCAGGCACCGCCTGCGATGCCGCATACCGGGCGACAAAATGGCTAGGGCAAAGGATCATTCGAATGCCAGTATAAGTTGCCACTATGCGCGAGTGAAGTTTTTGGGTTGGGGAATTTAGCAACGTTGGTTGCGGTTTGGAAACCATTTGCGCCGTTGGCGACAGCCACGGCCGCTCCCGACGGGGGAAGACCGAACCGGCCGATTGGGGCAGAAAGTCGCTACAATCCATGTTTTACGCTTACGCCTCGCGTGGCTGCGGCGCGCCGGGCGTGCTATCATGCCCGCTTACTTTGCCTGCCCCCTGCCCCACGTCCGTTTGAGAGCCCGGCGCTGTGACCGACGAGACCCCCAGCCCTGTGAAAGTTGAGCGCGGTTCCGGCCAGGGACACCCCGCGGCGGTGGATCGGCCGCTGGCGGCCAAGGTCGGACTGGTGATCGGGGTGGTTCTGGCGGTATGGCTGATCGGCTGGCAACCCTTGGGCAGCGGCGAGCCGGGCCTGAACCGTATGGCAGGTGTGACGGCGCTGATGGCTGCCTGGTGGATGACTGAGGCCCTGCCGCTGGCCGCCACGGCCTTGATCCCGTTGGCGTTGTTTCCCGTCCTGGGAATCGCCACTCCGGCTCAAACGGCCATTTCCTATGGCGACCGGATGATCTTTCTGTTCCTGGGCGGGTTTCTGGTCGCCTTGGCGATCGAAGAAAGCGGCCTGCACCGCCGCGTGGCGCTGCACATCGTCAAGTTGATGGGCGATAACCCTCGCCTGATCGTGTTGGGGTTCATGCTGGCCACCGGGCTGCTTTCCATGTGGCTCTCGAACACGGCTACCACGTTGATGATGTTGCCGATTGCTACCAGCGTGGTGCTGCAAGCCGATCGCGTATCGCCCGAAGGGAACGCGCCGCACGGCTTCGGCGTGACGCTGATGCTGGGCATTGCCTATTCGGCCAGCAGCGGCGGGATGGCTACGTTGATCGGCACGCCGCCCAATATCTTCTTCCGCAGCTTCTACAGCGAAACGTACCCCGATTTGCCCGAGATCTCCTTCGGCGGCTGGATGATGCTGGCCGTGCCTCTGGCGGCTGCGTTCATGCTGGTTTGCTGGGGGACGCTGATCGGGCTATTCCGCGTGCAGCGGACCGGCATCATGGGCGGGCACGACGTGATCTCCCAGGAGTTGGCCGGCCTGGGACCGATGCGGACTTCGGAGTGGCGAATGGCCGGCATTTTTGCCGCCACCGCTTTGCTCTGGATTTTCCGTGAGCCAATTGAAGGCTGGGGCTGGGGGCCGGCGCTGGGCCTGAACGAAAAAGGCTTCAAGGTCGACGATTCGACCGTCGCCATCCTCATGGGGCTGGTGTGCTTCATGCTGCCGGCCGGCGGAAGGGAGCGGCGGCCGCTGCTCACCTGGCAAGCCACGTCGCGGGTGCCCTGGGGGATTCTGCTGCTCTTTGGCGGCGGGATGGCTCTGGCCGAGTCGATGCAAAGCTCGGGGCTTTCGGCCTACGTGGGGCAGAAACTGGCCGGAACGGTTGGAAGTCTGCCGCCGCTGGGCATGGCGGCCGTGATGGCGTTTGGCATGACCTGGCTCACCGAAGTCACCAGCAACCTGGCCAGCGTGCAGATGATCTTGCCGATCCTGGCCGGGGCGGCCAACGAACTGGGCGTGCCGCCGGCCGTGTTGATGGTGCCGGCCACGTTGGCGGCTAGCTGCGCGTTCATGCTGCCGGTGGCGACGCCGCCTAACGCCATTGTGTACGCCTCGGGCCGGATCCGGATGCGGGACATGGTTTGGGCCGGCGTCTCGTTGAACTTGCTGACCGTGGTGATGGTGACCACCGCCATTTGGCTCTTGGGCCGCTTCGTGGGCGCGTAAGGTACGCACGTGCCGCCGGGTGCCAGCCCCGCCCTCCCCTGCCCTGTGAGGCTTCTTTCTGGTTGCGCCTGCGCCAGGTTGGCGTAGCCGCCATCAGCGTGCGGACCGCTGCTTTATCGGCACAAAGCAGGCCTCCGCCAGGCAAATGCCGCGACTTCTGTCACGCGGCACGCAAGCTGCACGTGGTACCTGGCCGACGCGGCCGGTCCAGAGTGGTTGGCTCACTTTGCCCCCGGCGACCGGTTGGGGAAGGCCATGGTCCGGCACGCTTCCCGGCGTGCCGCGTACCGCCTGCATTTCACCACAGCATTAGGAGGAACTACCGTGTCCTACTCGTCCCGCATGAACATGCCGACCGAATCGGAAATGCACGAAGACGAGGGCGGCTCCATGACCCAGGCGATGGAATCGGCCGAGCATTGCATCCAGGAGTATCCCACCTCGGCGATGTTGGTCACGTTCGGCGCCGGTTTTCTCCTGGGCTACATGCTGACCACTTTGTTCGGTGAGTCGGAGCCGCAGCGCGGCCGCGTGGCCGAGTTCAGCCACAAGACCTGGGAAGCGCTGGCCAAGATGATGCCCGACGCCATCGCCCAGCGGATGCAGGGCTAAGCGGCTGCGGCGGCTGTGACCGGCAAGCGTGGTAGCTACGCGTAACGCTGCGATAGGCCGCACGCGCGACGTGTCCACCGGTCTTGGTCAGCCGCGAAGGGGTTCTTGTTCATAATTGCCCGTCCACTGCGGGGTAAGCGATGGCGCTACGCGATATCTGGCGCGTGATGAAGTCGGCCGCGGCTAATTTTATGGAAGACGGCGCGATGACCCTGGCAGCGACGCTGTCGTATTACTCGGCGCTATCGCTTGCCCCGTTGATGGTGCTGCTGATCACCATTGCCGGCTTCCTGGGCCCGGAAACCCAGCAAGGCGTGGTGGACCAGGTGAAAGCGGAGGTCAGTCCGGAAGCGGCAACGGCCGTTCAGGCCGTGATCGAAAACGCCGACGCCCATCGGGGAGCCGGCATCGTCTCGGCCATTCTCGGTGTTGCCGTGCTGCTCTTTGGTGCCGCCACGGTGTTTGCCCAATTGCAAAGCTCCCTCAATCAGATTTGGGAGATCGAAGTCGTTGCCTCGGGCAAGCAAGGCTTGTGGCTGTGGATCCGGACGCGGCTGTTGTCCTTTGGCATGATCCTGGGCATCGCGTTTCTGTTGATATTGTCGCTGGCGGTGAGCACCGCATTGCCGATCATCGTGGGCTCGCTGGGCATTTCGCTGCCATTCATCGACTTTGGCGTCACCCTGGTGACGCATATTGTGCTGTTTGCCCTGATCTACAAGGTTCTGCCCGACGCCCATATTCGCTGGTCCGACGTGCTGGTGGGGGCCTCGATGACGGCCCTGCTGTTTGCCATCGGCAAGTTCGGCATCTCGCGGTACCTGGCGTACAGCAGCGTGGGCAGTGCCTACGGGACCGCCGGTTCAATGGTCGTGCTGCTGCTTTGGGTGTACTACTCGGCGGTGATTTTCTTTTTCGGAGCCGAGCTGACCCAGGCGTATGCCCGCATCTTTGGCCGGCAGATCGTGCCCAAGTCGTACGCCGTCCGGGTGGAATCTCCCCGGGCCCAGGCCCAGCGCAGGGCGGCAGCCGGCGCGTAAACGTTGGGGGACATGCCGGGCGAGCGCAAACCGCTTTTGGGGAGCTGCTGCGGCGGAAATGCCCCTAAATTGGCCCCTGGCGGCTCCGGTTCAGCAATTGACACTCAGCCGTGCAGAACCTAATCTCTAAAGAGGCTGCCAGCCTTTTGTACCAATTTGCTCCCGGCGGCCAGAGCCAACCCATAGCAGTCAAAGATGCAGTTCCCCCATAACATCGTGATTATTATTGCGGTGATTACCCAGGAGGCTCGGCCTTAGGGGGGAGCGGTCACGTTTTGCAAACCATACCAACCCTGAGGTCGTTACGGCCCCAGGGTTTTTTTGTTTTAGGGCCTCCTGCTGCCCCCCACGGATACCATCACCCGCCCTCGGACAGATCCACTACTTCACCCAGCCCACGGCATTGACCATGCGACGCATCGAACTTTACGACACCACGCTCCGCGACGGCACTCAAGGCGAGGGCGTCAACTTCTCCGTGCAGGATAAGGTGCTGCTGACCAAGCGGCTCGATTCGCTGGGCTTTGACTACATCGAGGGTGGCTACCCGCTGTCCAATCCCAAGGATGCTGAATTCTTCCGCCGGGCAGCCGATCTCAAGCTGGAACATGCCAAGGTGGCCGCCTTCGGCATGACCCGCCGCCGGGGCGTTCGCGTCGAAGACGACCCGGGCATGCGGGCCTTGCTCGAGTCCAAGGCCCAGGTGGTCACGCTGGTCGGCAAGACCTCGGACTTCCAGGTGGAGCACGTGCTGCGGGTTTCGCTGGAAGAAAACCTGGCGATGATTTCCGAGAGCGTCGAGTTCCTCCGCCACCACGGCCTGGAGGTCCTCTACGACGCCGAGCACTTTTTCGACGGCTGGAAGTCCAACCCGGAGTACGCCGCCAAGACGCTCCAGGCAGCGGCCGCGGCCGGCGCGCGGCTCGTGGTGCTGTGCGATACCAACGGCGGCAGCATGCCGGAGGAGATTGCCGCCATCACGAGCGCGGCGACCAAGGTGGTGAACGTGCCGGTGGGCATCCACTGCCACAACGACTGCGGTCTGGCCGCGGCTAACAGCCTGGCCGCCGTCGACGTGGGCGCCCTCCAGGTGCAGGGCACGATCAACGGCTTTGGCGAACGCTGCGGCAATGCCGACCTGATCACCGTGGCGGCCAACCTGGCGCTCAAGAAGAAGGGCTACGAAGTCCTGCGGCCGGAGAGCATCGCCAAGCTCACCGAACTGTCGCGCTACGTGTACGAGCTGGCTAACCTCAACCGCCGCACCAACCAGCCGTTCGTAGGCGAAAGCGCATTTGCCCACAAGGGCGGCATGCACGTGCATGCAGTCAACCGGGCCACCAGCAGCTACGAGCACATCGCTCCCGAGCAGGTGGGCAACGAGCGGCGGATTCTGGTGAGCGAGCTTTCGGGCCGTTCGAACATCGTGGCGCTCACCTCCCGGTACAACCTGCAGCACGATCAGCAGTTGATGGACCGCATCCTGCAAGAGGTGGTCCAGCGCGAAGCCCGGGGGTACCAGTACGAAGCCGCCGAAGGTTCGTTCGAACTGCTGGTCAAGGAGTGCGCCGGCACGCTGCGGCCGCACTTCAAGGTACTGGGCTACCACGTAAGCGTGGAGCTGGACCGGCACGGCGAGATCACCACCGAGGCCACCGTCAAAGTGCAGGTGGGCGACAAGATCCGACACGAAGTGGCCGAGGGCGACGGCCCGGTGAACGCCTTGGACAGCGCGCTGCGGAAGGCCCTCTTGGAGGACTACCCGCAACTGGCGCAGATGCAGCTCATCGACTACAAGGTGCGCGTCATCAACTCCGAGGCCGCCACGGCCGCCAACGTCCGCGTGATCATCGAGAGCCGCGATCAGCACGACGTGTGGGGCACGGTGGGCGTCAGCGGCAACGTCATCGAGGCAAGCTGGATTGCCCTGGCGGACAGCTTCGAATACATGCTCCAGCGGTGCGATCGCACCGCCCACCAGGCCGCGGCGGCGACCGACGGCGCCAAGGCCGCGCAAGAGCAGGTCGCCTCGCCGGCCCAGCGGTGAGGACCGGTCGGCGGCAAAGCGAGTGTTCGTTTCGTGTGCGGGGGGCGGCACGTGGCGGCGACACCCGGCGATGGTGGCAGCCTGAATAAGCCACCTGTTGCGCCCGCCCGGCGGTGGTAAGATATCGACTTTCGCAAACCCAGGTACTGGCCCGCGGTCGAAGGGCTGCGAGCCTGAAGGCGCATTAGTGCAAGCAAGCCATGTCAGAACTTCCCAAGCAGTACGACCATCTCGCCGCGCAGGACCGCTGGTATCGGTTCTGGGAAGAACGCCGCTACTTTCACAGCGAACCCGATGACAGCCGCGAGCCGTTTTGCATGGTCATCCCGCCTCCCAACGTGACGGGCGCCTTGCACCTGGGCCACGCGCTGAACAACACGCTCCAGGACATCCTGGCCCGCCAGAAGCGGATGCAGGGCTACAACGTGCTGTGGATGCCGGGCACCGACCATGCCGGCATTGCCACGCAAGCCGTGGTCGAGCGGCGGCTGCTGACCGAGGAAGGCAAGACACGGCACGACCTGGGCCGCGAAGCGCTCGTAGAGCGCATCTGGAAGTGGAAAGACGAGTACGAAGCCCGCATCCTCGGCCAACTCAAAGAGATGGGCTGTAGCTGCGACTGGGAGCGTACCCGCTTCACGCTCGATGACATTTGTGCCCGGGCGGTTCGCTACACGTTCTTCAGTTGGTTCAAGGCCGGGCTGATCTACCGCGGCAAACGGCTGGTCAACTGGGACACCCAGCTCCAGACGGCCGTGGCCGACGACGAAATCTTCTACGAACAGGTGCCCGGCCACTTCTATCACATTCGCTATGAAGTGATCGATCCCAAGCCGGGCGAACCGCTGTTCTTGACCGTGGCCACCACGCGGCCCGAGACGCTGTTGGGCGATACTGCGGTGGCGGTCCACCCCGATCCGGCCGGCGCGCTCGACGCGGCCATTGCCGAGCTGCACGAGAAAGCCAAGACCAAGGGCAGCCGGGAACTGGCCGCCGAGGTCGACGAGCTGGAGCAGCGCAAGCTCACCATGCTGCGGCACCTGGAGCAGCTTCGCGACATGGCCCGCGATGGCCGCAAGCTGCGGCTGCCGCTGCTGGGCCGTGAAATTCCGCTGATCTGCGACGAATGGGCCAAGCCCGAGATGGGCAGCGGCTGCGTAAAGATCACGCCGGGCCACGACCCCAACGACTACGAAGTCGGTCTGCGGCAGAACCTGCCGATGATCGACATCCTCAACGACGACGGCACTCTGAACGAGAACGCCGGCCCGTACGCGGGACTGACGATTGCTCAAGCCCGGCAGAAGGTGGTTGAAGACCTCCGCGCGAGCGATCAGTTGGAGCTGGTCGAGGATCGCTTGATCGACCTGGCCCATTCCGATCGGTCCAAGACGCCGATCGAACCGCGGCTCAACGATCAATGGTTCGTCCGCATGGGCGACAACCCCGACGGCACGCCCGGCCTGGCCCAAATGGCCATGGACGCCGTGACCAGCGGCCGGGTGAAGATCGTGCCGGCCCGCTATGCCAAGAGCTACCTGGATTGGCTGGGCGAAAAACGCGACTGGTGCATCAGCCGGCAGCTCTGGTGGGGCCATCGCATTCCCATTTGGTACTGCGAGGACGCCACCGAGGAAGAACTGCAAGCTGCCTTCGCCGGCCGCGACGATATCTGCTACACCCGCGACGAAACCGGCACCGCGTGGCTCATCTGCTCGCGCGACGAGGACCTGGCCGAGGATGCTGTGCCGGTACAGGGCACCCCGGGCAAGTTCCGCAAGCTGCGGCAGGATCCCGACGTGCTCGATACCTGGTTCAGCAGCCAGCTCTGGCCGCACTCCACGCTCGGCTGGCCGGAGCAGACGCCCGAACTGAAGCACTACTATCCCACCAGCGTGCTCAGCACCGGCCGCGACATCATCTCGCTGTGGGTGGCGCGAATGGTGATCTCGGGCCTGCATAACATGGGTGACGTGCCGTTCCGCGAGGTCTTCATCCATCCGAAGATTCTCGATGGCTACGGCGAAACCATGTCCAAGAGCAAGGGCAACGGTGTCGACCCCATCGACGTGATCGCCAAGTTTGGCGCCGACGCCTTACGGTTTGGCCTGGCGTACCTCACGACCGAAACGCAGGACGTGCGGATGCCGGTGGAGTTCGAGTGCCCGCACTGCGGCGGCCACATCGAACAGACCAAGGAAAACCGCGTGCTGCCGCGCATCCGTTGCGACAAGTGCGGCAAGGACTTCGCCACGCAATGGGCCGACAAGCCCGAGGATAAGGAACTGCCGCGGGCGGCCATTTTGAGCGAGCGTTTCGAGCTGGGCCGCAACTTCTGCAACAAGCTATGGAACGCCTCGCGGTTCGCGCTGATGAACCTCGACGGCTACACGCCCGCCCCGGTGACCGAAGATCAGCTGCTGGTCGAAGACCGCTGGGTGCTCAGCCGGTTGGCCAACGTGACCTCGGCGGTTACCGAAGCGCTGGCCGAGTACCGCTTCGCCGATGCGGCCCGCAGCCTGTACGACTTCGCCTGGGATGAGTTCTGCAGCTTCTTCCTGGAGATGCTCAAGTACCGGCTGAACAACGAGCAGTTGCGGCCGGTGGCCCAGCGGGTGTTGTGCCACACGCTCGACACGCTGCTGCGGTTGTTGCATCCGTTCATTCCGTTCCTGGCCGAGGAGGTCTGGCAGCGGCTGGGCGAGGTAGCGCCGCAGCGCGGCCTCTCGCAGGTGGAAGAGGCCGCCGAGAGCGTGATGGTGGCTACGTGGCCGCAGGCCGATACGGCCCGGCAGGATGCTCAGATCGAGGCCCAGTTCAAGGCGTTCCAGGACGTGTTGCGCGGCGTCCGCGATATTCGCGGCCGGCAGAACATTCCGCCGCGGCAGACCGTGGAGTTTGTCGTTCGCTGCGATACGGCTACGGCCGAGCTGCTCAAGCCGATGGCCCCGTACTTCGAAACGATGGCCGGGGCCAAAGCGCAGGGCTGGGGGCCCGACGTGACCGTGCCCAGCCCCAGCGGCAGCTTCACCCTGGGCTCGTTGGAGGTGTTTGTCGATCTGGCTGGCCTGATCGACGTTGACGCCGAAATCGCCAAGAACGAGAAGGAACGCGAGAAGCTGCTGGGCCTGATCACAGGCAAGGAAAAGAAACTGGCCAACGAGAGCTTCGTGAGCCGGGCTCCGGCGCACGTGGTGCAGGGCGAACGCGATGCCCTGGCCGAACTGCGCACCCGGCTGGAAGCCATCGACGCCTTCCTGGCTGAATTGAAGGCCAAGAAGTAACCCACACCTTCACAGGGTAAGCCTGGTTCATGTTGCGCTGAGTGCGCACGCCCCGACAGGCTGCGTCTGCCGGGGCGATGACGTGCGCTGCGCTCCGATCTGGTTAAGTCTCTAGTGGGAGAAATCCCGCCAGGCGGCGTTCTTGAGGCCGGTCCGCCCGAGTGGCCGGCCTTCAAAAGGTTGTTTCCCGCGTGGCGTGATTTACCATTGGAGGTTCCCACCTCACCCCCCAGCCTGCTCCTGGGGTGGGCAGGTTGCAACGCTCCGTCAGACCAGGGATATCTCCGTGAAACTCGCACGCTTGTTTGTCTTGTTCGGGATGCTGGTTGCCGTCGCGGTCTGGATGCCCAGTAGCCCAGGAACTGCCGCGGAGCCAAAGCCCACTGCCCGCCAGACTTCGCCGCCAATGAACGACCAGCAGGCCAACGAGGCTCAGCAACTGCTCGAACGGGCCAAACAAACGCTCTCGCAGCTTGACGGCACGATCCAGGTGCCGGGCCTGAAAGCACCGGTCGAAGTACTCCGTGATTGCTGGGGCATTCCGCACATCTACGCCAAGAACCAGCACGACCTGTTCTTTGCCCAAGGGTTTGTGGCGGCGCAGGACCGGCTGTTCCAGATCGACCTGTGGCGGCGCAACGCGGTAGGCGAAACGGCCGAAATCCTCGGCCCCAGCGCGCTGGTCCGCGACCATTTCGCCCGCCTGACCCGTTACCGCGGCGACATGGACGCCGAATGGACCAGCTATGCGCCCGACACCCGGGAGATTGCCACGGCGTTCACGGCAGGGATCAACGCGTGCATCGACCACATGGGCGACAACCTGCCGATTGAGTTTCAGATTCTCAAGTATCGGCCGGCTCGTTGGCAGCCGGAGGACGTGCTGGGCCGGATGGCGCTGTTGCCCGTGGCGTTGAACCTTTCGCGTGAGGTCGCCCGGGCGGAACTGATTGCCGCCGTGGGGCTGGAGCAAGCCCGGCTGCTGATGCCCGCCGATCCGCACGTGGATTACGAGCCGGCCGATGGGCTGGATCTGTTGGGCATCGATCGCACGGTGCTCAAGGGCTATAGCGCCGTCACGCAGGCGATCCGGTTTTCGTTGCAGGAGCCGATGGGCAGCGGCGAAAGCAACAACTGGGCGGTCAGCGGCGCTCGCTCGGTATCCGGCAAACCGCTGATGGCCAGCGATCCGCACCGCACGCTCGCCCTGCCCTCGCTGCGGTACCTGGTTCACCTGAACGCGCCCGGCTGGAACGTGATCGGCAGTGGCGAACCGGCCCTGCCCGGCGTGGCCATCGGTCACAACGAACGCATCGCCTGGGGCTTTACGATCGTCGGCACCGACCAGGCCGACCTGGTGATCGAAGAAACGCACCCGGAAGACCCCGAGCGGTATCGCACGCCCACTGGCTGGGAGAAGATGACCGTTCGCCGTGAGAAAACGCGCGTTCGTCAAAAAGACGGCACGCTCCAGGAAGTGGAACTCACGCTGCGCTACACTCGCAATGGTCCGGTGCTGCACGAGGATCACGCGCGGCGCCGCGCGTATGTGCTGCGCTGGGTGGGCGGTGAGCCGGGCACGGCGGCGTATCTGGCTTCGCTGTCGGTGGGCCGGGCTCAGAACTGGAAAGAATACCTGGCAGCGGTCGCCCGGTGGAAAACGCCCTCGGAGAACATGGTGTACGCCGACGTCGATGGCAACATCGGCTGGGTGGCCGCGGCGCTCACGCCCGTGCGCGGCAAAGGCCACGGGCTGCTGCCCGTTCCCGGCGCCGACGACAACTATGGCTGGAAGCGTTACCTGTCGGTGGATGAACTCCCGCAGACGTTCAATCCCAAGTCGGGCTACGTGGTCACGGCCAATCACAACATTTTGCCGGAAGGCTACCCTCACATGGTGGCCTACGAATGGGCGGACGGCTACCGCTACCAGCGGCTCAAATCCCTGCTGGAGGCCAAGGAGAAGTTCACGCTGGAAGATTTTCAGCGGATGCAGTACGACTAGGTTTCGATTCCGGCCAGGGAGATGGCGGCCCTACTTACTGAGATTGGCGCCGGTGATCCGGCGCTGGAACCGTATGCGAAGCTCCTGGCCGGTTGGGACGGTAATCTCGATCGTAACGGCAATGCGGGCGTGCTGTGGGCGCTGTGGCGGACGCGGCTGGTCGACGCGTTCTTCGGGCCTCGCATGCCCAAGCATCTGATTGCAGAAGCTACGGGCCGAGCGGGAGTTACGGTCATGGTGAACGCGCTGCGCGAGCCGACCGCGACTTGGTTTGGCGACGAGCCCGTCAAGGCTCGCGACGCCCTGGTGCGGAGCACATTTGCCGAGGCCGTGGCCCAGGCCAAGAAGCGGCTGGGACCGGACCCCACCGTCTGGAAGTTGGGGAATTTGCAGAAGGTTTTATTCCGCCACCCACTCGCAGGGCTAGGCCCTACATTCGCGCGCGCATTCAACATTGGGCCATTTCCCAGCGGCTCTGGACCTTTCGCTCCAGATCAGGCGCGGTACGATGGTAGGCTTCACCGGCTGAATGGCGCCAGCTACCGGCATGTGCTGGATCTGGCCGACTGGGACCGCGGTATGGCGACCAGCGCGCCTGGCAACTCCGGTCAGCCCGGTAGCCCTCACTACGACGATCTGGCCCAGATGTGGAACAACGCCGAGTATTTCCCGCTGGCGTTTTCTCGGGCCAAGGTCGAATCGGTGACCAGGCACCGTCTGGTGCTGGAGCCCGCCCCGACCCGGTGATATCTGGCACGGAAGCCGCCTGTATGGCAAGCCTGCCTTGGCGACGCCAGCAACCTGGCTGGCAAGGTCAGCACCGGGTGCCATGCTCAAACCTTCCGCAAGGCTTGAGGCTGCGCCCTCACGGCCGATGGGTCGGCTAGTTCTTGGCCGGCGTACCGGCCTTTTGACAATTCGCCCAAGCCGCGGGGGCTTTGGCTTGCCTACAGCGATGTCCCGAGTGCGACGATCGGCTCTCCGCCCAAGAGCCGTTCGTCCAGGTCGCTAACGTGGTAAGGCTTGCTGCTGCCACGCGGCAAACCGATGCACCGCGGCGGCTGAGAACTCGTGGGGGGGCAGCCTCCGTGGGAGGCCGCAGGCCAACGGCAAACTTTCACGCCCACCGCCGTTGATGCCAGGCCATCCCGGTTACTTGTTTCTACGCATCGCACGACCCAAACCCGCATGAACGAGAGAACCACTTTAGAGACGCCGCCGGCCGCGGCCGACGAATTCAATGCGTTCCGGATGAGCCAGCGGCAGTTCGAGCGAGCCATTGAGTACCTGCCAAAGTTCAAGTCGGGACTGATCGATTGCTTCGAGAACCCGGCACGTTCGATCACCGTGCACTTCCCGATCGAAATGGACGACGGCTCGGTCCGCACGTTCACCGGGTATCGGGTCCAGCACAGCCGCGTCCGTGGCCCCGGTAAGGGCGGTATCCGCTTCCACCCCGACGTGACCTACGACGAGGTGCAGGCGCTGGCCACGTGGATGACCTGGAAATGCTCGCTGATGGATCTGCCGTTTGGCGGCGCCAAAGGCGGCGTGGCCTGCAATCCCAAGCAGCTCAGCCAGAACGAACTGCGGCGGATCACGCGGCGGTTCATCGCCGAGTTGGGCGATAACATCGGCCCCCATACCGATATTCCGGCTCCGGATGTCTACACCAACGCCCAGACCATGGCCTGGGTGTACGACACCTACGACGCCATGCATCCCGGCGGCGACAACCTGGCCGTGGTTACCGGCAAGCCGCTGCACATCGGCGGTTCGCATGGTCGCCGTGAGGCTACCGGCCGCGGCTGCGTGTACGCCGCCGAGCGGATTCTCTCTCACGGCATCATCGAAGGGCTCGATTCGCTCGTGGGTGCCCGTGTTGCCGTGCAGGGCTTTGGCAACGCCGGCTCGGTGGCCGCGATCCTGTTCCAGGAAGCCGGCGCCAAGGTGGTGGCCGTGAGCGATTCGCGGGGCGGTATCGCCAACGATGAAGGGCTCGACATCGCCCAGGTGATCAAGTTCAAGGAATCGACCGGCACCGTGGTCGGCTTCCCGCACTCGCAGACCATTTCCAACGAGGAGTTGCTGACCTGGGATTGCGACATCCTGGTGCCGGCGGCGCTGGAGTGCCAGATCCACCACGGCAACGCCCCGGACATCAAGGCCCGCCTGGTGTGCGAAGCGGCCAACGGCCCGACCACGCCCGACGCCGATTACATCCTGGCCGACCGCGGCATCCACGTGGTGCCCGATATCCTGGCCAACGCCGGCGGCGTGACGGTCAGCTACTTCGAGTGGGTGCAGAACCTCGAGCACCAGAAATGGGACCTCGACAAAGTCAACCGCAAGCTCCAGAAGCGGATGTACGACTCGGTCGACGACGTGGTGGAGCACTGGCGGAGGGTCAATTCCGACGAGCGGCCCGGCCGCAACGGCGGTGCCGACCTTCGCACCGCGGCCCTGGCCTTGGCGGTCGAGCGCGTCGCTCAGGTGACGCTGGACCGCGGCATCTGGCCGTAACAGCGGCCGGGCCATGCTTCAGGCAGCGGCCGTTTAAGCGCCGTCCGCTCGGCGGGCCGACTGTGGTACAATCCGCGTTTCTCGGCGTGATGTTGCGCCCGGGAACGGCCCTGCGCGCGTGGTCGTGCTGGGAAGCTGCCTGAGTGTTGTTTGTCTTCGTCCACGCATGACCGAATCCCTGACCGGTAAACGAATTGCCTTCACCGGCCGACTCGCCGGAATGACGCGCCGCGAAGCGCGGGCCCTGCTCATCCAGCGGGGCGCCGTGCCCGTGGCGGCCGACGACGGCGAGCCGGTGGATTGGCTCGTGGTGGGCGAAGACGGCTTGCCGCTGGCCGAGTTGGAGCCGGCCCTGGACGAACGCGCCCGCGAGGCGGCCCGCCGCGGCGAGCTGCAAATCCTTACGGAGACGCAGCTTTGGCAGCGGCTGGGCCTGATCGAGGCCGAGCAGAATGTCCACCCGCTCTACACGGCGGCCAACCTGGCCCATCTGCTGGGAATTCCGGTCGCTGCCATTCGCCGGTGGCAGCGGCTGGGGCTGATCACCCCGGTACGCGAAGTGCGCCGCCTGGCTTATTTCGACTACCAGCAGGTGGTCACGGCCCGCAGCCTTGCCCGGCTGGTGGCCTCGGGCGTGCCGGTTGCCCAGATCGAGCGGCAACTCAAAGAACTGCAACAGTTTCTGCCCGAGATCGAACGTCCGCTGGCCCAGCTTTCGGTCCTGGCTGACGGCAAACGGTTGCTGCTGCGCAAGGATGGCGGGCTGCTGGATACCTCGGGCCAGATGCGGTTCGACTTCGAAGCAACCGACGATACGCCCGACGTGTTGTCGGCTCGGGACGAGGCCGACGAAGCAGGCGAAGACGAGGAAGCTGCCGCCATGGCGGTTTCCTTGCCGGTGGAGGCCGGTGCTACCACGCCGTCAGCCCGGGCACTCTGCGACGCCGCGGCAGCCTGCGAGGACGAGGGCGACTTGCACCAGGCCGCCGAGCTGTATCGGGCGGCGTTGGCTGCCGGTGGGCCCGACGCCGAAATCTGCTTCCAATTGGCCGATCTGCTGTACCGGTTGGGCGATCTGTCGGCCGCCCGCGAACGGTACTACATGGCCATCGAGATAGATGAGGATTACATCGAAGCCCGAGCCAACCTGGGCTGCGTGCTGCTGGAGCTGGACCAGCCGCAACTGGCCGAGGCCGCATTTCGCGGGGCTTTGGCCAGCCATCCTGATTACGCCGACGCCCATTACCATCTTGCCCGCACCCTCACCCGTCTGAACCGCCCCGATGAGGCGGCCGAGCACTGGCGGGCCTTTCTGCGGCTGGCTCCGCGCAGTCCCTGGGCCGACGAGGCCGAACAGGCGTTGGCCGGCAGCCACGAATCGCTCTAGTCCTAAGCGCCCCTTGCGCGGCAAACTACGCATGCTTTCTGGCTTAGCAAGGTTTTGCGGCCAGAAATTGTGTCCCATTCTTGCAGCGGCGCGGCATCCAACTGTTGGGGACTCTGCCGGGCACGCTCTACCCCCTAGTGGGGGCCGTTTCACGGATCTGGAATGGCTTGGGGGCAAGCAGCATGCTGAACCCCCGATTGCCGTGCGCTACGGCGCAAGCCGTGCAAGCGAACGAACCATTGGACCGAAAATGCCCCCAGCCACGGGGCTCCCGATATACCTCGCTCTCCAAGCGGAGGATTCCAACCATGCGGCGTACGTTTCTGTTGGCCAGTGCCGTCGTGACAGCGTCTTGCGCATGGCTGCTAGCGCCTGCGGCTGCCCAGGCTACGGTTCGCGACGTGGACGTGGTTGCCGTCGCGGGGGAGCCGTTTGGTGTGGGCGTCATCACTCTGCACACCGGTGAGGAACCGCCGCGTGCCGATCAGCCGGCGGAGCCTCGTCGCCGAGGCATCCTTCGCCGGGGACGGATTCTGGGACGCGGCGGCCTGCTGGGCGATCGCGGCATCACGATCGAGCTGGGCGGCGATGAAACATCGGCTCCGGTGATCTACCTCGACGAAACACATGGCCGCGTACTCTATCCGGTCCAGGCTCGCAGCGTCGGCCGTGGCGTGCGGGGCCTGATTCGCGGTGCGTTGAACGGTTCCGAAGACGGTACTCGGGGGAACACGGCGTATTTTCTGTTCCGCGGCGCCGAACCATTTGATCTGCAAGTGTACGCGGACGAAAAGTTCCAAACCCGCGTGCATCCTCGCCGCGATGAACAACTGCACCGCGAACTGTTGACGCAGTGGTGGGACAGCTACCGCAACGATGGCCGGCGTCCTCTGTTGGGCTCTGCGCCGGAGTATCCCCGCGACGTCGAAAACTTCCTTCAGTTGACACTTGCCCGGCGGTTGAACCTGCCGGTTCCGCGCGAGCAGCGGTCAGGCTTGGAAGCCATCACACGGCTGATTGGCGGGCCGGAGATCGGTTCGGCTTTGGCTCCGCTGGCGGGCCCCGACGCGATGAAGGCCGATGTCCAGCGCGAAGTACTGCTGGGCGAGGACGCTGGCGCGGTGGCCGACCGCCCCTTGCCGGTGATGCCTGCCGCCCCGGCCGCCGATTGGAACGCCGTGCCGGTTACTCCGCAGCCGGACGCCCAAGCCTCGCAATCCGCCGATGTTCCGGCGGTGGCCGCAGAGAACGTAGTCATTGAGGAGATGGCCAATTATGTACCGGAGGAGTGCTTCTACCTCCGCTTTGGGAACTTCGACAACTTCTGGTGGCTCAAGACGCTGATCGATCGGGCTGAGGGCGACCTGGGCACGCTGTTCCTCACCGAATCGGTCAAATATGAGATCAGCGAACGGATGCAGGATCGGCTCGAGATCCGCGACGTATTGCTTGCCGACGTACTTGGTCCTCTGGTGATTGCCGATGCCGCGGTAGTCGGCACCGATACGTTTCTCCGCTCGGGGGCGTCAATCGGTATCCTGCTCCGCGCGCAAAACAGCACGCTGCTGACCACGTTCCTCCGCAACCATCGCCGGATGGCGACCAGGAAGTATCCCGATGCGGTGCTCGAAGACGTGGAGATCGCCGGCAAAACCGTGTCGTTCCTGCATACGCCCGATAACCGCGTGCGGTCGTTCTACGCCTCGGTGGGCGATTTCCATTTTGTGACGACATCGCGGGCGTTGATGGAACGGTTCTTCGAAGCCAGCAGCGGCAAGCGTTCGCTGGGGCAGTCGGCCGAGTTCCGCGTGGCCCGGCGGCGGATGCCGGTGGATCGCCACGATACGATGTTCGTGTACCTCTCCGATGCGTTCTTCGAAAATCTGGCGACGCCGCATTACCGCATCGAGATGATGCGGCGGCTGAAAACCCAGGTGCGGCTGGAAGCTGCCTTGCTCGCCCGTTTGGCGGCCAAGGCTGAGGGCGTGCCGCACGAAACCGTTGAGGATCTTATTGCCGCTGGCCTGCTGCCGCGCGACTTCAACCAGACCGCCGACGGCAGCCGCATCAGCTTTGTGAACGGCAAGCCGGTGTGTTCGCTCCGCGGCGGGCTAGGCAGCCTGATTCCCGTGACCGACGTTCAAATCGAAAGCATCACCGCTCGCGAGGATGCCCAGTACCGTGACTTCATCACGTCGTACCGCCAGGACTGGGGCCGCATGCCGCCCGTACAGATTGGATTGCGGCGTGATGTCGAAGAAGGTGGCGCCAAGGATCGCGTGCGAATCGACATTGCCGTTACGCCCATCCTGCGCACGCCGCCCCTGATGCAGTGGGCGCAGATGATCATCGGCGGCGTCCCGGTCGAAGTCCATGTGACGGGCGATGGGGGGGGGCCCGAGATTGTGATCGGCGCGCCGGAAGATGTTCCGCCGGTTGCCCGCGAAAGCCGCATCCACTTCGAGCGGCTGGAGGACAGCCCCCTGGCGTTGCTCTTGAACCCGCTGGCTGAACGTTCGGCCGAGCGGAACCTGCAGGGCACGCTGATCTTCCTCAACACGCTGCACCAGCAACTCAAGGTGCCGGCCGCCGATTGCCTGACGGTGGCCAACCAGGTGCTCGATGGCCAACTGGTCAGCACCATTGGCGGCCAGTTCGTGCTTGCCGACAACGGCGGCTACCCGGTGTGGACGCACCAGGCCGACGGCTCCCGGGCTGGTCAGCACGCCTTCCGTCCGCTGAACTGGTGCCGCAGCCTGGACGCCCGCTGGCAGTACGATGGGCACAAACTCACGGCCCACATCGACACGCTGCTGGAGCTACCGCCGGTGAAGAAGAACAAGCTTTAAGCTGGGTAGGCTGTGGGCTTGCATCCGGCATTTGAGCGGTGCGGGCGAACTGGCAGCTTTGTGCTGCGCGACACGACACGCTCGCGACGGGCAAATCCTGATGACCTCGTTGGCCGTTGGCGGGGTCAGTAACATCTCCCCTGATCGCTTTGGATCCGTTCTTGCGGATCGTGTCGGTTAGAACGACGGCCGAGGAACGCCGTTTTTTGCGGGTGGGCTTCAAAAGTACGCAGCCTGCTGCGTTTGCCGTTTTTTCCCCCGCGCGGCGGTGGATCGGTTTTCTTGTCTGCTGCCCGGGGACCAACTATACTTCCAGAAGGTTCGATCCAAGTTGCCCAACCGGCAGTGTTTGCGCCGTGTAAGGCCCCGCTTGGCGCTACTTCGCCGATCGTTCCAGCGCACTCCGAGGAGGCTTCGCATGCGCCACCATTGGCTGGGATGGCTGCTGATTTGTGGATTTCTCTCGGGCGGATACGTGGCCCGGGCCGTCGGTGAGGAAGCCGCGCCGGCCAACCCGTTGCCCCCCGTCGCCAGCGAAGCCCAGCGGCAGCGCGAGCGCGAAGAATACGAGCTGTTCAAGACCCTGGTCGACGTGATGGACCAGGTCGAAGAGAACTACGTCGAAGAAGTCGATCGCCGCGAGCTGCTCAAGGCGGCCATCCGCGGCGTGCTCAGCAAGCTCGATCCGTACTCCAACTACATCGATCCCACGCACGTCGATCGCTTACGCAGCAGCATCGAAAGTGAGTTCGGCGGGATCGGCATCCAAGTCGGCATGCGCGACGGGCACCTGACCGTGCTCAGCCCGATCGTGGGCACCCCGGCCTACAAGGCGGGTGTGCTGGCCGGCGACCGGATCATCGCCATCGAGGGTGAGCCGACCAAGGGTATGAGCCTCGATGAGTGCATCAACAAGCTTAAGGGCCGGGCCGGCACCGCGGTCACGTTTACCATTCAGCACGTGGATGGCACTGAGGAAACCGTGACCGTCCGCCGCGAGGTGATCCGGGTGGAAACCGTGCTGGGCGACCGCCGCAATGAGCACGACGACTGGAATTTCATCTACGGCAACCACAAGGACATTGCCTATATCCGGATGACGTCGTTCAGCCGCGACACGGCCAGCGAACTCCGCCGGGCCATCGAGCAGGCCAAACAGCAAGGCATGAAGGGCCTGGTGCTCGACCTGCGGTTCAACCCCGGCGGTCTGCTCGAATCGGCCATCGAAATCTGCGACATGTTCATCAAGGAAGGCCGGATCGTCAGCACCAAGGACCGCAGCGGCCGCTCCCGCACGTGGGACGCCAAGCCGGAAGGCACCCTGGACGACTTCCCGATGGCGATCCTGGTGAACCGCTTCAGCGCCAGCGCTAGCGAAATCGTTTCGGCCTGTTTGCAGGATCACAAGCGGGCGGTGATCATCGGCGAACGCACCTGGGGTAAGGGCAGCGTGCAAAACGTGATCAACCTGGAAGGCGGCGGTGCGCTGAAGCTGACCACGGCCGCTTACTTCCGCCCCAGCGGCCGCAACATCCACCGCACCGAAGACGCCCGGCAAAGCGATGAGTGGGGCGTCACGCCCGACGAAGGGTTCAAGGTGCCCCTCACCGACGCCGAAATCGCGGAGCTGATCGAGTGGCGGCGTCAGCGCGACGTGGTGCAGCCCCACCTGCCGCCCGAGTTGGATCAGGCTCCGGTCGAGGCTCCAGACCCCGCCGCCGACGACAAGCCGGTGTTTGTCGATCGCCAGCTCCAGAAGGCGATCCAGTACGTGGCCGAGCAGATCAAGGCCCGGCAGGCCAAGATGGCCACGGCTTCAGCCAAGGGCCAGCAAGGCAAGGCCGAGAAGTAAGCTGCTGCGGCAACCGCCGATTGGGGAACGGCTGCGAACCGAGCCGCGTTGCACCACGGCCGCGGGGGGAAAGCCTGCGCGGCCCGCCCTGCCCTTTTGCTTTTCGACCGCGCGGGTCTGCGGTACACTGCCCGGTGAAATGCCCTGGTACCCCAGGGTATGGTCCCTGCCGACGCGCTGGGCGTGCATCGCTGTCGTACTTAACTGCCGGTGGGTGCTGCAAGCCAAATGGCGGTGTATGCCCTCCCTGCTTTTGCGCGTCGCGGCAGGTTCTCCGCCAACTTATCTGGAGCTTGAGGAACCATGAACGCCACCTTGCGCTGGCCCCATGCATCCGTCTGGCCCCTGATCCTGGTTTGTACGGTTGCCGTGCTTGGCGCGGCGCGCGCGGATCAGCAGCAGGACCAGGCACCCGCACAAGCTCCTAATGTTTCGCAGGGGGCCGAGGATAAGGCGGCGCAAGACAAGCCGGCCGAGCCCAAGGTGGCCTACGAGAAGGAACGCCAGGCAGCCCAGTGGGCGCTGCGGGTAGGCGGTACCGTTGAGGTTCGCACGGCCGACGGCAAGACCGCGACTCTGGCCGGCGGCCGGGCCGAACTGCCGGAAGGCAACCTGACCGTGGTGGCGATCGACGTAGCCAACTGCGCCGAGGTCAAAGACGAAGGTCTCCAGATCCTGGCCGGCTCGTCGGCCATCCAGCGGCTGAACCTCGCCGGCACCAACATCACCGATGCCGGCATGGCCTCGTTGGCCGGCCTCAAGACCCTCTCCAGCCTCGATTTGCAAAACACCAAGGTGGGCGATGCGGGCGTGGAGTCGTTGAAGGAGCTGACCGCCCTGGCCCATCTGAATTTGGCCGGCACCGCGATCACCGACGCGGCCATCACCACCCTCAGCGATCTGGCGGAGTTGGAAACGCTCAATATCTCGGGCACCGCCGTCAGCAGCGTGAATTATCTCTCGGGCCTGGAAAAGTTCTGGCGGCTTGATGCCTCGAACACCAAGGTCACCACGCTTTCGCTCCGGCAGATCACGTGGCTCAGCCTGGGCGGGAACGCGATCAGCGATCGCGAGCTGACGCGATTGGTGAACCTGAAGAAGCTCACGCACCTGGAGCTGTGGCGGACCGGCATCAACGACAACAACGTTGCCAACCTGGCCCAGATGACGCAGCTCAAGCACCTCGACCTGGCGGGCACCGCGCTGACCAGCGCCGGCTTGGCTAAGTTGCGGCCGTTGGCCGGGCTGGAATCGCTCGACTTGACCGAGACGCAGATCGACGACTCGGGCATTGAGGTGCTGCAATCGTTCCCCGATTTGCAGGTGCTGAGCCTGGCGGGCACCAACATCACCGACCGGGCCTTGGAGACGATGGCCAACTTCCGCAACCGGCTTCAGAACCTTACCCGGCTGTACCTGTTCCGCACGCCGATCACGTCGCGCGGCCTGGAGAATATCGCCACCGCGGCCCCCAACCTGGTTTATCTGTGCCTGTCGGGCACGCAGGTGGGCGATCGCGCGGTGCGGTACCTACGCGAGTTGTCGCGGCTGAGCGAGATCGAACTGTACGATACGGCCATGACCCCGGCCGCCCTCGCGCAGCTTCGCCAGGCCATGCCGCAGTTGCAGGTGCTGGCCAGCCGCTAGGCCGTGACGCCGCTGAATCGCGCCGGGCGCCCGGTTGCCGATCTTTCCGATCACTATTGAGTTACAAGTGGACGCGGGGGGCGGTACGGCCGCAGGCCACGTCCCGCAGGAGTTGCACCCGTGTCGCTGTTTGAAGCTGCCGAAGAAGCCAACCGCCGCAGTGTCCAGCCGCTGGCCGCGCGGATGCGGCCGACGTCGCTCAAGGAGTTCGTCGGCCAGCAGCACTTTCTGGGCGAAGGCAAGCTGCTGCGGCGATTGATCAAAGCCGACCGCCTCGGTTCGGTCATCTTCTACGGCCCGCCCGGCACCGGCAAAACCACGCTTGCCCGGCTTCTGGCCGAAGAAACCAAGGCCGTGTTCCGGCAGCTCAACGCCGTGACCAGCGGCGTGAAGGATCTCCGCGACCTGATTACGGAAGCCCGGGACCGCCTGGCCGCTGAAGGCCGCCGCACGCTGCTGTTTGTCGATGAGATCCACCGCTTCAACCGGGCGCAGCAGGATGTGCTGCTGCCGGATGTCGAAGACGGCGCGGTGGTGCTCGTGGGGGCGACCACGCAAAACCCGTTCTTCGCCGTTACCAGCGCGCTGGTCAGCCGCAGCCAGGTGTTCCAGTTCCAGCCGTTGTCGGCCGAGGACATCATCGCCCTGGTGAAACGGGCGGTGACCGACCGGCAGCGAGGGTTGGGCAACATCGACATCCGTCTGCACGACGACGCCCTGGCATACCTGGCCGAGGTTTGCGATGGCGACGCGCGCCGTGCCCTGACGGCGCTGGAGATCGCCGTGTTGTCGAGCGATGCCCGGCCGGTCGAGTTGACGCGCGAACTGATCGCCGAGTCGGTGCAGAAGAAAGCGGTGGAGTACGATCCCACCGGCGACAGCCATTACGACGCAGCCAGCGCGCTGATCAAGAGCATCCGGGGCAGCGATCCCGACGCCGCCATTTACTGGCTGGCTCGCATGCTCGAAGGCGGCGAGGACGTGCGGTTTCTCGCCCGGCGGATTGTGATCCTCGCCAGCGAGGACGTGGGCAACGCCGATCCGCATGCGCTGCCGCTAGCCGTGGCGGCCATGCAGGCGACCGAGTTCGTGGGCCTGCCGGAATGCCAACTGGCGTTGGCCCAGGCGGTGACATACCTGGCCTGTGCGCCCAAGTCGAACGCGTCGACGGTGGCGATCAGCGAAGCCCGCCGCGACGTGCAGCAGGGACGGCTGCTCCCGGTGCCGGTCCATCTGCGCGACCGGCATTACGCCGGCGCCAAGCAGCTTGGCCATGGTGAAGGCTACCAGTACGCCCACGATGCCGAAGGCGGCATCGCCGCCCAAGATTACCTGGGCGTGGAGAAAGTATATTACCGGCCGGTGGATCGCGGCTTCGAACGCGAGCTGGCCGAGCGGCTGACCGCCATCCGGGCTGTCCTGCGCCAAGCGCGGGAAATGAAGGAGTAAGCCCCGGCCGTTCTCACTCTTCAAGCGACTGGCCGTTGGCTGTTCGTGCCGATGGTTGATCGGCACGGGGCTGGGCGATATCTGCTTGGCCAACGGGGCCGTGGCGCGGATGGACATAGAACTCGCACGTGCGAGGCATGCCGCACGGCGTTCTCGGTTGGGCCAGCAATCAGGCTGATTGCGCAGCTTCAGGGCCCAACGCGGGTTGCGGTATCGCTAGCGTGTCGATTCGACGCAAGGGATTCGCCTTGAGGGCTAGCACTTCGGAATGCCCTGCTGTCTGCGCTTGGGAAAGCTGGCGAAACCTTTCCGGTCAGGCGAGCCATATCAATTCCCAAAAAATGATAGGGAGATCGATTAATACCAGAATTGGTGGCGAATAGCGTCCGATATAGGACACACCTAGTAGCCCGAATGGCGGGGGGTAACCCGCTAGCAGGGCAACGGACAGGGACCGGCAGCCGTGCTGATGCGGACCATTGCGATGGTCCGGCAGCGAAATGTGCTGCGTCCTGCAAGTCCGGGAGAGTGGGCCAGGTTCTCACAACCAATACTTCAGTTCCAAGGCCGGGGCGTCAAAAGTCTGTAGGGAAGGACGTGGCCGATGAAGATCGCTATTCGCTTGGTCACATGGATGTGCGCCGTACTTTCCTTCACCGGATGGGTGGCGGCGGCCGAATCGTCGTACGTGTCGTACCGAAATCTGGAAAGCACCCTGCAGGCACAAGCGGCAGAACTGCAGGAACTGCGGGCGCGGCTGGCATCGCTGGAGCAGGGATTGGTGCAGGCCGATTCCGGCGCAGCGGGCGAATATGGCGTCGCAGGGTACGATTGTTGTGCGACGGATTGCATCCCGCAAAGCTGCTGTGATCCCTGGACGGTTTACGGCGGCGGCGAGCTGGTGTGGCTCAAACCGCATTTCCGCGGTGCGACTGCCGCTTCGGTTGTGCTCGCCGACGGTATAGATTTCATACCGCTGGATTACGACTTTGAGGTTTCTGGCCGGTATTGGCTGGGCGTGCGCGGTCCGGGCGGTCTCGGAGCGCGGGTCCGGTACTGGCAGTGGGAGCACCTGGCCGACTTCCAGACGGGGATCGTTCCTCCTGCCGCCATTGCTTTCGCCGGTGGCGGTATGCCTGGTACCCTCATGCTCGGGACGCAGGCGGTCACGGCGGTACCGGGCGAGACGCTTCAGGTGTACCATCAGCTGGAGATGCACACCCTCGATTTTGAAGTGACCCAGGATTTCGAATTGGGGGCGGCGGCTCTGCGCATCGGCGGCGGTCTTCGCTACCTGCGGCTGAACCAACTCTTTAGCGCAGACGCGTTCAACGGTCCCGGCGCGCCCGAATCCTTCTACTATCGGCAGTCGTTTGAAGGCATCGGCCCCACGATTTCCGCGGAGATTCTCCGGCCCATCGGCTGGAACCTGTCGCTTTACGCCCAGGTTCGCGGCTCGGTGACGTTCGGTGATCGCAACGAACGGGTTTACTACATTGGGGGCACCGGGGACGAACTCTACTCGCGTCCCGGCGCCGACGACACGATCTCGGTCGGCGAACTGGGCATCGGCCTCCAGGCCGATCTGGGTTCGCTGTTCATCCGCGGCGGTTACGAAGGCCAGATCTGGTGGAATGCCGGCTCGCCCAATGAAGGCATCGGCGACATGGGCCTGCACGGCGTCGTCATCAGCGCCGGCCTGAGCTTCTGACCAACTGCGGGTACGGTTAACGCCAACACCGATCCAGGAAGCCCGGTGCGAAGGCGCCGGGCTTCTGTCATTTGTCGGGAGATGCCCCGCTCGTGGGGTGTGTTCAAACGCGTCGACGGGCTTGCTGCGATGAACGGGATGTTGCGAGTGGTTGCATCGCTGATTGTCCTGATGGGCATCACGGGAGGGCTATCGGCCGCAGATAGGGCAACCGAAGGTAGCTCGTACGCCGAGCTGGAAAACGCGGTTCAAATGCAGTCGGCTGAGCTGCAAGCACTGCGGGCCCGGCTGGCGTCGATCGAACGCGAAATGGCCCTTGCCGATTCCAGCCTTGCCGATCGTCACGTCATGTTGATTGGGGAAGATACCGGCCAAGCCGGCTTGCCCCTTGGACCGTTTACGGCGGTGGCGAGGTGGTGTGGTTCCAGCCGCATTTCCGCGGCGCTACGGCCCAGACCGACACGGTACCCGGTACGACCACGATCGAAGCGACGCCTTTCGATTACGACTTCGAGATTTCCGGCCGTTATTGGTTGGGAGCCCGGGCTGACAACGGCGTTGGCGCTCGGGTGCGCTATTGGCAGTGGGAGCACCTGGCCGCTAGGGCGGTGTCGTTCGATGAAGTTGTCGACCTGTTTCATCGCATCGAGCTGGCGACACTCGATGCCGAGCTGACCCAGGATTGGCAATTGGGGGCAGCGACGCTGCGCGTTGGCGGCGGCCTTCGTTATTTGCGTTTGAACCAGCAATATGGGGCGACGGTCAACGATCCCTTCGGTCCGCCGGAACGGTTGCGTTACCGGCAATCCTTTGAAGGGATCGGTCCTACGATCTCTGCGGAGTGGCTGCGGCCGATCGGACTCAATCTGTCGGCTTACGCCCAGGTGCGCGGAGCAGTGACGTTTGGCGAGCGCAACGAACGACTGTCGTACACGTTTTCGGGACTCGACTTCACGATCTCGCGAACTGGGGTCGATGAGGTGATCTCGGTCGGCGAACTGGGGGTCGGTTTGCAGGCCGACTTGGGGCCACTGTTCATCCGTGGCGGCTACGAAGGCCAAATCTGGTGGAACACCGGCGGACCCAACGGCGGCGGCGACGGCATGGGCTTGCACGGCTTCAGCATCGGTGCCGGATTGATCTATTGATGGTGCCGCCACGCTGCCGGTGCAGCTTTTGCGGACCGATATCCACCGGTCCGTTGCCCTGCCCAGGCCGGTTGCGAACTTTGGCCTGCCGGGTAGACTGCCGCTTGGGCGATGGCCGCCAGGGTAAGCGGCCAATGGGATCCTTGGCAGGGGGCCGCGATTGATGCCGCACATTCGACCGTTTCGACCCGGCGACCTGGATCGCTTGCGCGAAATCACCGTCGAGGCGTTCAACGGCGTGTCGATCGATCAGAATGCCGAAGCGATGTTCGGCCTGATCAACGGCCGTGACTGGCGCTGGCGCAAGGGCCGGCACGTCGACGACGACGCGCGGCGCGACCCCTCGGGCATTTTCATCCTCGCCGAAGGCGATGAGGTTCTAGGCGGCATCACCACCTGGATCGATCGCGAGTCCGGCATCGGCCACATTCCCAACCTGGCGATAGCGCCGCAGCTGCGAGGCCAAGGCTGGGGGCGGAAGCTGATCGAGCATGCCCTGGATCATTTTCGCCGCAACGGCGTGGCCTTTGCCCGCATTGAAACGCTCGAACAGAACGAAATCGGTCAGCGTTTGTATACGTCGTTTGGGTTCCGCGAAGCGGCCCGGCAGATTCACTACTTCATGCCGCTGAATACGGCGGCGGAGTCCAGCCCTGAGAACACACCATGATTCACGTGATAGCCACGATCGAACTGAACCCCGGCACCCGCGAGGAGTTTCTGAAGCACTTTCACGCGATTGTGCCGCTGGTCCACCAGGAAGCCGGCTGCCTGGAGTATGGCCCGACGGTCGACGTAGCGACCGACATTGCCGCCCAGGCTCCGCTGCGCGAGAACGTGGTCGTGGTGGTCGAGAAGTGGGAGTCGGTCGATGCGCTCAAGGCGCATCTGGTCGCGCCCCACATGCAAGAGTACCGTGAGAAGGTCAAGTCGCTGGTGAAGGGCATGACCCTGCACATTCTTCAGCCGGCCTGATCGCGGCTAGCCCTGGCGCATGATAATGCCGCGCGCTTCACCGACGCGCGGCTTATCGATGCGTGTCAGCCAGGCGGTACTGACCTGGGCGCTATAACCTAGTCGCGCTGATCGGCTGCGTCGCTCAACTCGGCGTCGGCAAGCTGCGCAGCACGCCGCAAGAAGTGCGGGCCGGGCAGCACGTGCGGCAGCGGCTGAACCTTGGGGCCAAAGCGGTGGCCGCGTTCGCCGTCCCAGGCGTGCCGTTCCATCGCGGCCAGCACCTGCTGGGCCACGTCCAAGGCGGCCAGGCCGGCGGCACCATCCACGCGCGGCTTGCTGCTGGTTCGGATCGCGGTCGCAAAATCTTCCAGTTCGGCCGTAATCTGGTCTGCCGGCTCCGGCGTGATGGTCTCTTTGACGAGGTACTTGTCGAACATGTGCTCGCGCAGCTCGTCGCGCATCTCCGGCGAAAGCTGCGCGGCATCCAGGCTGCGCTCGTAGACCGCTTCGTGAGGACGGATCACCGTGGCGGAGCGGGTGGCGAAGTCGAGGCTCGCAAACCCTGCTTCCGACCACACCTGCATCTTGCGCTCAGGCTGGTAGCTCAACCGCGAGGCCGTCAACTGGGCCACGCAGCCACCGGGGAACCGCAGCGTTGCCTGGGCGATATCCTCGTGCTGCCCGAACAGCGCCAAACCGGCGGCTTCTACCCGGTTGGGCTTTTCGCCCGTCGCGGCCAGCACCAGGTCGATATCGTGGATCATCAGGTCGAGGACCACGCCGACGTCGAGGATCCGGCATGCGAAACCGCCCAGCCGGCGGCCCTCGATCCACTTGGGCTCGCGGAGCCAAGGCCCGGCCGCGGTCACCGCCGGATTGAACCGTTCGACATGGCCCACTTGTAGCACCACGCCGGCTGCCCGAGCGGCGGCCACCAGTTCTTCGCCCTGCTCGGGCGTTACGGCCAGCGGCTTTTCCACCAGCAGATGGATGCCGCGCCGGATCAAGTCCATCGCCACCGCGTGATGGTACTTGGTTGGCGTGGCTATGACGGCGGCGTCGATCTTATCGGCCACCGCCAGGTGATCGGGGAAGGCGTTAGTGCGGCACGCTTCGGCCACGGCATCACGCTGCTGGGCCGACACGTCGACCACGCCGACCAGGCGAACGCCCTGCATCTTGGAGAGGATCCGGGCGTGCACCCGGCCCAGGTGTCCAACACCAACGACGGCTACTTTGAGAGCTTTCACTGGGAGGGCCTTCCTTGGAGCTGGCAAACGAACAGCGGGCGGCCTGGCACCGCTTACGGCACTTACGCCGACCGCCGCAGGTCGCTGTGCAGTTCACCTTCTGAGAGCAGGTGGCGTACGAGTTCGGCGCTGAGCCGGTGTCCGCTGCGGTGGGCCACCACGTAGCCCACGATGTCGCAACCGGCCAGGGCAAAGTCACCCACCAGGTCCAGCACCTTGTGCCGGACACACTCGTCGGGGTAGCGGAGGGTATTGTCGATGGGGCCGTTCTCGTCGAAGACCAGCAGGTCTTGCAGCGTGGCCCGGGTGCCCAACCCTTGCGAGCGCAGCCACTCGGCTTCAGCCTTGAGCAGGAAGGTTCGCGCCGGAGCGAGCTCGCGGCGGAAGGTATCGGGCGTGATCCGCATCTCAAGCGTTTGCCGACCGATCGCGTTGTCGCGGCCGTAATCCAGGCGGAACTTCACGGTAAAGCCGGCTTGCGAAGCGGGGCGGGCTTCGATCCAACTACCCTCGTCGCCCATGCGACAGGTATCACGCAGCACCAGGCAAGCGCGGCGGGCGTCTTGTTCGACGATGCCGGCCTTGTCCAGCGCTTCGACAAAGGCCTGCGAGGAGCCGTCGCAACCGGGCATTTCGACGTTGTCGACCCAGATTTCGCAGTTGTCGATCTGCAGGCCGGCCAAAGCGGCCAGAATGTGCTCAACCATCTCGACGCTGCCGCGGCCGCAGCGGAGCGTGGTGCGCCGTGGGGCCTCGATGCGGTACTCGACTAGAGCCGGAATCCGCTGAGGCGGGGACAGGTCGGCTCGTACGAACACCAGCCCGGTGTTCTCAGGCGCGGGGCGGAACTCCACCCGCACGTCCTTGCCTGTCCAGTAACCAAAACCTTCTACGACCGCCGTGTTTGCCAGAGTGCGTTGGTTGCGTCGCTTGAGCATGGGGAAGTCGATCCGCCGTCCTTGTTCGTGCCGTGCCCCGGTACGGGCTAGTCACAATCTGCCGGTTGCCGGGGAGCGTCCTTGCCCACCCTTGGGAGCCGGCCTGTCCGTGCGTCGCAGTTTGGCCGCTGCGTGCGGTGCATAGCCCGTCGACGTGTGAGGGAAAGTCCAAGTGCAAAAGCGGGGGACGGAAGGCCGCAGAGTTGTGCTTCCGTCCCCCCGGGGATTCATTGCCTTACGTCCATGGCCGCGGGAGGCGAGGTGCCAGCCGCCCGCCGCCAGGCGAGGGCCGCGTTTAGCGAGTGCCCGGCCGGAACGGCACCGACGGCGTCTGGCTGGTACGCGGCTGGGTGTTCGGCGTGCCGACACCGCCCTGGGCGGCCGGGATGGCGCCTTGCCGCTTGTTGAGCGTGTCGAGGATGATGCCGGTGATGTCGATGTTGCGGTGATGCCACACCACCTGCTTGTTGAGGTGCTTGGCCACCAGATCCGGATCGTTCTCGTCGATCGGATCGCCGTTGAAGCGGAGCACGAGCGTCAGCCGGTTCTGCTGGGCGAAGTATTCCACTTCCTGGACGATTTCTTGATAGACGATGTAGTAGATCTTGGCTTCACGCCGCATGAACTCGCGCTTGGTATTGGACACCAGAGCGTTCAGGTCGGCCTTCTGCTGCGTGATTTCGTCTTCCAGTTGCTTGTAATCGGGGGTGCCTTTCTTCACACCCTCCAATTGCTTGATCAGGCTCGTAATGCGGTCTTTGCGGGCGTTGATGTCTGCTTCGGCCGCCTGCACCGAACGCCGCATTTCTTCGGTCATCTGCTTGAAGCGGACGTGATTGTCGAACACGTACTTCAAGTCGATGATGGCCACCTGGGCCTCAGCCTCGCGGGCAACCGAAAAACAAATCGCGGCCGTCGCCATCGCCAACAGAACCGGTTTCTTCACCTCGTGTGCTCCTTGCTGCGGGAAAGTCGTCCGTGACTTGAGGATCGTTTGTACGTTGAGTGCTTGGCGGCAGGGTGGCTTCTCATTCCGGCGAATGAACCGCGACCGCCCTGGGCTTCGAAAAGCGGGGGGTATTCTGCCGATAAGGCTCCGATCGGTAAAGGCCAGTCTGTGGGAAAAAGACGCAACCAAACAGCAAGATGGCTTGGTTGCTTAAGTCTTGTATTGATCGTGCTTTGTGATGATAGGACGGCCGCGCGAGCCCTAGCGGCGGCGGCCGACCGCAATTGCAGTCTGAGCCGCAGGTGGTGCTGGCACTAGCCTGCTAGCCGTGCCAACTTGGCCGATAGCATTGCCGGGCATTTGGCCCTTGGGCCATTGCCGACGTTTGCCGTAGGATGGGGCGAACTCATCTACCCGCTGGGCCCACCAGCTCGGCGGAGCTACGTCCACCAAACGCTGCAAGGAGCCTGCTGCTCGTGATTCTCGCCGCCGGTTTAACGCCTGCCTGGCAACGTATCCTGCGGTTTGGACAGCTTCAGCTCGGCGAAGTGAATCGGGCAGTGGAAGCATACGCCTGTGCCTCGGGCAAGGTGATCAACGTAGGACTGGCATTGCACGCCTTGGAGGCCAGCCAGGCTAAGACGTTGGCCCTAATCGGCGGCGAGACGGGTGACGCCATCGAGCGCGAGTTTGCCCAATCCGGCGTGACGGCTCGCTGGGTTCCCAGCAGCCGGGCCACCCGAGTTTGCACCACACTGCTTGAGGATAATGGCCGCACCACCGAACTGGTGGAGAATGCCGCCCCGGCCAGTGCCGAGGAATTGGAAGCCTTCGCCGCTGCCTACCGCGAGGAAGCCAGCTCGGCCGCGGTGGCGGTACTGACCGGCTCCTTGCCGCAGGGCACGCCACGCGAGTATTACCGGCAATTGTTGGATGCGGCTGCTGTTCCCACGGTAGCCGATATCCGTGGGCCGGAACTGATGGCGATGCTCGCCGCGCCGCAGCCGCCACTGGTGGTGAAGCCCAACCGCGAAGAATTGGCCGCGACCTTGGGCCGGCCGCTGACCAGCGATGACGAGCTGCTGGCCGGGATGCGGCAATTGAACGCAGCCGGCGCCCCCTGGGTGGTGATTACCCAAGGAGCTCGTGCCGTCTGGGCCACGTCGCGGCAGGCCGCATATCGCTTGCAGCCGCCAACGCTGCCGGTGGTAAACCCGATCGGCTGCGGCGATTGCATGGCCGCCGGCATTGCGTGGGGAATCGCCCAAGGTTGGGATGTGCCCGACGCTGTGCGGCTAGGGATCGCTGCGGCGGGCGATAATGTCACACAACTGCTACCCGCCCGCATTGACCGTCAGCGGGTGGAACACCTGACCTCGAGCGTAGTCATCGAGCGACTGGACGTTTGAGCTGTCCACGCGTTGGCGATGGCCAACCTTCTTGCTGGCAGCGGCTTGCTGTCAGACGCGGCCGTCTTTGTAAAGTTTACAAGGATGGCACGTTGCTCTCAGACGATTGAGGGGATGGATAGCTGACGTTCTTGTAACCCCCCAGCGTGCTCCATGAGTTGTGGTGTCCATGCCATCAAGGTGTTGACAGCAGATCCGGCTGTTTTCTGAGTGTGATAAAAACAGAGCTGCTACGCCTGCGTATATAGAGTTGGCAGCGTGCGATAGGCCGCATCACTACCGTCAAAATGTGATGGTTGTGCCGAATCGCAAAGCTAGTCAACCTGATCCGAGCCGCGGCCTTCTGCGAGGCTGGCAACGCTATCAATACAGCGGGATGTCTCGAAAACCGCTGAAAAATGCGGTCTGGCACGCGACTCGCGGTGTTCTAAGTAATGGCCAAACTCAATCGAGTGCGGCGGCCCAGGCTTGGTGTCCAGGGTGAGAAATTTTGCGGTTTGTAACAAATTGGGCGAAATGGGCATCGCCTTAGAATCCAACCCATTGTATAAGCCGCACTCCACAGACCCGACACGATATGACGCCCGGGCGAGGATACATTGAGGTTCTTGCTCATGACGGTTGATACCTGTCACGCAGCATGGGGCCGTTGCCAGTTTCTCAATACGCCTGAACAATAGATAGGCCGCCAGAGGGGCTGCCCATCCTGGCGAGCATGGATGGCATACGCTGCTAGAAAGGAACGATCGATGAAAACGCTGATGACGCTCACTGGGGTAGTCACCTTGCTGGCCGTGACTGCGCTGCAGGCCGATGAGATGTGGCGGGCTGCGACGCCTCGCGCCGCCGACAACACGGCCACCGCGAATTTGCCCGTGGTCGAAAGCTCGGGCATCGTGCCGACGGATGAAGACGTGTTGGCTCCGGTGGTACGGACCACGGCCCCGACCGAGGTCGAGCGCGCCACCACGGCCACGTTCACCACGGTCAGCGCGGCCAAGGTGGTGGTGGATCATCGCGACAGCGTGGCGGACGAGGTGACGGTCGGCGGCGAAGTTGCCGACGTGGATTACGTGGTGCCGGCGGCGCTGGTCAATACGCCGCTGGTTCGCAAAGGCTCGTACGTGCGGCCGATCAGCGAAGCCGAAATGTGGGGTGAGGTGCAAACCGTGAGCGAGGTGCGCACCGTGGCGCAACTGGAGCCGGTGCCGACCACGACGCCGGTGCCTGCGACTCCGATTCCGGCCACGGTGGCTCCAAGCACGAGCTACTATGCCAGCGCTACGACCGTGTACCAGCCGACGGTGTCGACCAACCCGTGCTGCGATCCGTGCAATCCCTGCAATCCGTGCCAGACCTACGTGTCGACGCCGGTAACGACCTACCAGCCGGTGGCCGCTTGCCCGACCGGTCTGTGCAAACAGCCGACGTTGCGGCCGGGGTTGTGGGGCCAGCCGTCGGTGCACATCGACGGTCAGCCGATCCGGAACGCCATCCGCTGGCTGGTGCCGTAAGCCACAACCGATCGTACGCAGCGTTTGCCTGAGAGAAGCCCGCGCTCGCGTGGAGTTCCCGGTTCCGAGGGAAACTCAACGCGAGCGCGTTTTTTATTGCACTGCGGGCGGAAGAGCGTGATTTAGCCGACTACGGTCGGCGGTTACGAGGGTAGCCGGTCGATTACGGCTTGGGCAAACTCGGTGGTGCCCAGCGTGCCGCCCAGGTCGCGCGTGCACTGCCCCTCGGCCAGCGCCTGGCGGTAAGCCGCCGTGATCCGCTTGGAGACTTCGCGGCAGGCAGCATCGGCGCGGGTATCGGCCAGGTAATCCAGCATCATCGTACCCGACATCAACAGGGCCAGCGGGTTGGCGATCCCCTGCCCTGCGATATCCGGGGCCGAACCATGTACGGCCTCGAACACGGCCTGGTTGTCGCCAATGTTGGCGCCAGGGACCACGCCCAGGCCGCCGACCAGGCCGGCACACAGGTCGCTCACGACGTCGCCGTACAGGTTCTCCAGCAGCAATACGTCGAACTGCGAGGGATCCTGCACCAGCTTCATGCAGCCGGCATCGACGATCAGTTCCTGGTACTCGATGTTGGGATAATCGTATTCGTGAATCCGACGAGCACAGCGGAGGAACAACCCGTCGGTAATCTTCATGATGTTGGCCTTGTGGAAGACCGTGATCTTTTTCCGCCGCCGCTGCGTGGCAAAGCGAAACGCCCAGCGGGCGATGCGGGTGCAGGCGGCCTCGGTGGCGACTTTCATGCTCATTACCACGCCGTCGGTCACCTGGTTTTCGACACCGCTGTATAGGCCTTCGGTATTCTCGCGGATCACGATCAGGTCGACGTTCTCAAACCGGGTTTTGACGCCCGGCAGGCTGACCACCGGCCGCACGGCGGCGTACAGGTTGAGCTTCTTGCGCAGGGCCACGTTGACCGAGGTGAAGCCGCCGCCGACCGGCGTGGTGCAAGGGCCCTTGAGCGCCACGTGGTAGCGGTTGATGGCCTCGAGGGTTTCCTCGGGCAGCACGTCGTTGCTGGACTCCAGGGCGGCCACGCCAGCCTGCCGTTCGTGCCAGCGGATATCGGCTTTCGCGGCTGCGAAGATCTGCTTCACGGCCTCGGTTACTTCCGGACCGATGCCGTCGCCTGGAATCAGCACCACGTCGTGCGTCATAGAAGGTCATCCTACAGTGGGTGAACGATACCAACGATCCGCCGCCAGACATCCGAATGCCGGTTGTTGCGGCCCCCAGAAAATCTATTTTCCGGGCAAGCTTCGTGCCAGCGATTTACCGTGTTGGCGGCCGTTTATGACTTGCGCGAGCCCGACCGGAGCGGACGATGCTGCTCAAACGACTGCATGTGCTCCAACAAGGCCGAGGCATCTTCGCCCTCGCACGCGATGGCCTCTTGAACCAGGCGGATGGCCTCGGCGAAGTTGCCCAACTCGGCTTGCGCGGCGGCGAGCGTGTCTAAAAAGTTAGCTTCTTCCCAGTCGGTCTGCTCGCAGGCAGCCAGGGCATAGTGTACGGCGGCCCGGCCGTCGCGCAGTTCATCCACCGGACAGGTGGCACGGATCCAGGCCATGTTATTGAGGGCCAGGCAGTGCTGGGGATCGAGGGCCAGGGCCGTAGCGTAGTCGGCCAGTGCCTCGCGATAATGGCCCGCCTGCTCGTGGCACCAGCCGCGCGAGGTGTAGGCATCGGGCAGCGAATCGCTTTCCAGGCCCAGGGCGATGGCCTGATCCAGGTTGGTGATGGCTTCGCCGGTGCGACGCATGGCGGCCAGCACCTCGCCGCGTTCGAACCAGAGCCATGCTTTGTCGGGCTCCAGAGCGATGGCCCGATTGAGCAGTTGTAAGGCTTCATCCAAGTCGCCCTCCAGACGGCATTCCATGGCCGCGTCGAGCAGGGCATCGGCCGTAGGTTCGACCTCGGCCAGCATGGCCGGATCGACCGGGCCCAAGGTCAGGGGCTGATCGTCCAGCGTGAGCTGATCCTGCGTGATGCCCGAGAGGTTCACCGTGTTGCCGCCGTTGGCAATCTTGGCAACCCACAGGCATTGCTTGTCGCCACCCCGCAGGAGGAACGTTTCGCCGGGAGCTTGCTGCGCCAGTTTGACGGTCCATTGCACGGCTTCGCAGGCATCCGCCCGGCTGCGGCTGCGGCGGGCGAGCAGTTCGGCCAGCGGCTGCCACGAGTGCTGAAAGCCCTGGGCGGCCGCCTGGCGGTACCAGTGGATGGCCTGGTCGAGGTCGACGGGTACTCCCCAGCCGTCGTCGTAGCAGGTGGCCAGGTTGTGCTGGGCGAAGGCGTCGCCGCCCTCGGCTCCAATGCGGTAGTAGCTGGCGGCCTTGGCTTCGTTGCTTTCGACGCCTTCGCCGTTGATGTACAGGTAGCCAGCCAGCCTCGCAGCCTGGGCGTGACCGGCCTGGGCCGCCTGTTCCAGCCAGGGGGCCGCTTCCTGGGGCTGCTTGCGGGCGTGGTACAGGTACCAGCCGTAGAAGTACTTGGCTGGCGTGGAACCCTGCTCGGCCAGCTCCTTGAGTTGCGGGAGGATCCGCGAGAACGGGCCGCCGGCCTCCTTGCCTCCGGCCAGCACACTGCGGTGGTACCAGGTGGCCGCTTCCAGCACGTTGGTATCGACGCCCAGCCCTCGTTCGTAAAGCTGCCCTAGGGCCTGGAGGGCTTGGGGCTGATTGGCCTCGGCTGCCTGGAGCCACCATTGGCGCGCCTGGTCAAAGTCCTGGCTGCCGCCTTCACCCCGGGCGTGCAGCATGCCGAGCTTGAACATGGCATCGGCATCGCCGCTTTCGGCCGAACGCTGATACCAATGCCGGGCTTGTTCGAAGTCCTGCTCAACGCCCTGCCCCATGGCATAACAAGCGCCCAGGCAGTACGCGGCGACGGGATGATCGGCCTGGGCCGCGGCGCGGAAGTAGTTGATGGCCGCCTCGTGGTCGACTTCCACCCCTTCGCCGTTGGAGTACATGTACCCCAGCCGGTAGAGTGCCTGCGGGGCTCCCTGGTCCGCCAGCGACCGGTATAGCCGGAAGGCGGTTTCAAAATCGTCCTGGCCATACGCGGCCTCTGCATCTTGCAGCGTCATGGCGAACGTCGCTCCACGAACAACAAAAAATCATTCAGAATGGTTCCCGGCGGCAGCACGCTGGCGCGGCGGCGACCTGGCTCGTCTTCCACACGGCCGGCGTCTTGTTGCGCAAGGCCGTTCACGAAGACGAATCCAGAGCACCGGCGTGGAGAGACGTCACAGACGGACAAACGACAACGACGCCGGCGGTCAAGCGAGGTACTGGCACCAAGGCGCCCCCATCGTAACGCTTGATCAGGGTTGGCACCAACCACCCTGGAGATTTCCTCGGCGGTACTGGCCGCTTTGGGAAAGCCGTTGAACAATGGCTGTGGCAGCGCCAGGGATACCGCGTTGACGGGGATACCGCAACGCCCTCGTTCCGGCGGCGCAATTTGCCTGGGCAAGCGATTGGGCTCGTGCCGCAAGCCAGCGAATATCACCACTAAGACTCACCATGACAAACTCAGCAGGCGATGTGACGGGCAGCCCGCTCCAAGGACAGGTGGCTGTAATCACCGGGGCCGGCGTTCGCGTGGGCCGGGCCTTGGCCTTGGCCCTGGCGAAAGCCGGAGCGAACATCGCGATACACTACAACCGTTCGGCTGAAGCCGCCGAAGAAACCGCGGCAGCCGTGCGCGCCTACGGCGTGGATGCCATGGCCGTGCAGGCCGACCTGAGCGATGCCAAGGCGGCAGCCGAACGGATCATCGAGGAAACCGCGGCCAGGCTGGGACCGGCCACGATCCTGGTAAACAACGCCTCGATCTTTGAAAGCGGCGGTCCGCTCGACGCCGACGAAGCCACCTGGGATGCGCACTTCAACATCAATCTCAAAGCGCCGTTCTTCTTGTGCCAGGCGTTCGCGCGGCGGCTGCCGGAGGACGCGAGCGGCAACATCATCAACCTGCTCGATTGGCGCATCGACCGCCCTCGCGGCGATCGGCTGGTGTACACAATGACCAAGAGCGCGCTGGCCACCATGACGCGCGGAATGGCCCATGCCCTGGCACCACGCATCCGCGTGAACGGCATTGCACCAGGAGCCATTTTGCCGCCGCCGGGTGCGGATCAGGCATACCTGGACCGGCTGGCCCGGCAAATCCCGTTGGAACGTGCCGGATCGCCCGAGGAGATCTGCCGGGCGGCACTCTACCTGTTGACCGCGACGTTCGTCACCGGCGAGGTGATTTACGTCACGGGCGGTGAGCACCTGTGAAGCGGCCGGGCGGGGCAGTATCGCCGCTAGCCCTTCTTGATGACTTTGAGTTCGGCCGCTTGCGGCAGGGCTTTGTAATACGGATCGAGCGGGTAGCAGCCGGAGATCAAGCCATTGCGCGGCGCCGTCGTGCAATCGCTGAAAGTACGGCAGATCCGCTTACGTGCCAGCGTGCCGGTGGTGAGCGCGTCGGCCGGCAGCTCCGGGTAAGAAAGCACCATTCGGCCCAGGCCTACTGCGTCGATCCAGCCGGCACGTACCACCGCTTGCGCCACGTGCGGGACGTAATCCTGCAGGCAGGTGTAACCGGTGCCGACCATCGGCAGCTCGGGGCACGCCTCTTTGCAGCGGCGGGCCACTTCGATTTGCCGGCACACGCCCAGCAACGGATCTTCCGGCGGCAGGTAGCCGTCGCTGGGCGGGAAGAAGGCCGGCCGCTGAATATGCGGGTTGTAGTAGGGACTGCCGCACGAGATGTTGACCGCGACCACGCCCCAGGATTGCAGGTCGCGCAGCAGTTGGAATGTTTCGGTCAGGTCGTAGTTGAGCGGGTCATTAGGATCGGTGCCGAACCCAAGCTGATACGGCAGCAGGTGTTCGTAGGGATACGGCCGTCCGACTTCGGTGCTCGTTTGGAACGGCACGATGTCAAATGCGCTGAGCCGCACGCCGATCATCAGGTGCGGAACTTCGTCGCGGATGCGATGGATCACCGTTTTCAGCAGCCGCGTGCGGCCTTCGTAATCGCCGCCAAAGCGACCAGGCCGCGGACGAGCGCTCAGAAACTCGTGCATCAAGTAGCCGTGGCACGCTTTGACGTCGACAAAGCTGAAGCCCACCTCGGCGGCTAGCTTCGCGGCATCCACGTAGGCATCGATGAGCCGCTCCACATCGTCATCGGTCAGGACCACCGAAGTATCGGCGGGATCAATACCGAACTTGGCGTCGAGGAGCGGGTGATGGTATGCGATCCGCGGCTCAAGCTTCTTGCTGTTGGGGCGGCAAAAGCGTCCCGAGTGCGTCAGTTGCAGCCCGACTAGCAGATCGTCGCAATTGCCGAAATGCTTCTGGTGTTCGTTCCGCACCTCGGCCAGCAGGGCCGCCAGGCCGGCGCGATTGGACGCGATGGCCATCGTCTGGTTGGGGTTTGCGCGGCCGTCGGGCCGAACCGCCGCGGCCTCGCCGCCCCAGATCAACTTCGCACCGCTGCGGCCAAACAACTGCCAGCGACGGAGGGTGTGCGGGCTGGGGCTGCCATCGGGGTTGGCGTCCCAACCTTCCATCGGATGGATGCACCAGCGGTTGCCGACCTTAAACCCGCCGATTTCCAGGGGCTGCGCCATCGGCGAGCCGGCCTCGGCGGTGAGAATCTCGGGATCGATGGGAATCTCGCAGCCAAGCGAAGCCAAACGCTCCCGCAGGGCATCGACCGTCTTGATTTGGGCAACCTTGGAGTACGTTTCGTTCATGCGTGGCGCGGAAGTCGTGCGGAAAGAACGTCAGCAAACGAGCGCAGCGGTGGCCGGTAGCCAAGTCGCTGCCCCTCCGAGGGTACCGCAGGGGCCGCCTCGTGGGTAGGGCCGGCGCGCCAACGGACATGAGCCTGCCCCCTTGAGCGGTAGGCAACCGAAAGGAACCAGCGCGGCACGCTGCGACGAACCGCGGTTGCGGCTCAAGACGCTTCCGCAGCCTTGGCGGCCGAGGCGGTCGCGGCGCTGCGGCCGGCGTCGTGGGTTACGTCGCTCGTGTTGGGCAGGATGTGTTCGCCGGTGATCAAACGGGCCGAGCGATTGCGGGTGACATAGCTCCAGCCCCACTGAAACAGCACCAGCAATCGGTTGTAGAACGACACCAGGTACATCAGGTGGACGAACAACCACGCCAGCCAGGCGATCAAGCCGCTGAGGTGCAGGCGGCCCATCTGCGCCACGGCCTGGCCGCGACCGATGGTGGCCATCGAACCTTTGTCGAAGTACTCAAAGGGTGGCGTGGTCCGTCGTTCCAGCCGTCGGCGGATCACTTTCGCTACGTAGCGGCCCTGCTGGATGGCCACCGGGGCCAAGCCGGGCAGCGGTTTAGGTTGTTCGGCCGAGCCGGTGTTGAAGTGGGCCAAATCGCCAATGACGAAGATCTCGGGATGCCCCGGGATGGTGCAATCGGGCTCGACGATGATCCGCCCCATCCGGTCGGTCTGGGCTCCTGTGGCCTCGGCAATGGTTTTGCCCAAGGGGGAAGCACGCACGCCGGCGGCCCAGAACGCGTTGTGCGTAGGGATGATTTCTTCGGTGGCGGTGCCGTCGGGATTGCGGTGCGAGATCGTTACCTGGTTGGGCTGGATATCCGTAACCAGGCAATTGGTGCGAATGGTTACGCCGAGCCGTTCCAGGGCATGGCGAGCTTTCTCGCACAGTTTGGGCGGGTAAACGGACAGCACGCGGTCGGAACCTTCGACCAGGTAGACACGCGTCTTGGTCGTATCGATACGGCGAAACTCGCGGGGCAGCGTGCCGCGGCCCAGCTCGGCGATGGCGCCGGCCAGTTCGACGCCGGTGGGACCGCCGCCGACCACCACGAACGTGAGCCAGCGGGCCACCTCCTCGCTCATGCTTGCCGGGGCATCGTGGCGGGCGATCTCGTCGGTGATCCGCTCCGCCGTTTCAAACGCCAGTAGCACGCGGCGGCGAATCTCGGTGGCTTCTTCCAGGCATTTAAGGCCGGGGGCGACTTCCTGCCAGTGGTCGTGGCCAAAGTACGAGGTGGTGGTGCCGGCGGCGACAACCAGGGTGTCGTAACCGATTTCGCCGTCGGTCAGCAGCACGCGGCGATTCTCGGCATCGATGCCGACCACTTCGCCCAACAGCACTTCGGCATTGCGCTGCCGCTTGAGAATGCCCCGGATGGGCGTAGCGATGTTCGCGGGCGACAGGCCGCCGGTCGCCACCTGGTACAGCAGCGGCTGGAACAGATGAAAGTTGCGGCGGTCGATCAGCGTGACGTTCACGTTGACCCGCTTGAGATGGCGGCACGCATTGAGTCCGCCGAACCCACCTCCGATGATCACCACGCGATGTCGCTTGGGTGCGGTAGCCATCGTACGTTTCTCGTTGCTGGTAATTGAGGATTGCTGCCCTGGAGGACTACGTGCGTGCGCTCGCCAGGCGCTGGCGGAACCCCGCTGCGGTCGCGGCCAAAGCTCGCCGCAATTGCCTCTGGGGGCGGGGCTGCCGGCGGCGGTTTGGGCCTGATTGTAACACCGTAGACGAGACGGGGAGCAAATGCACGCCCGATGCGGGAAATGGCCGCGGTTTGCCGGGAGCCTCCGTGGCGAGTGCCAATAACGAAACCGCCTGCCGCCGGGGTCCGGCAGCAGGCGGTCGTTGCGAGGTTGGTCGCGATTGTTTCAGGTCGTATGTTCGGCCAGCTGGTTACCAGGTGACGTAGCTGTCCACGCCGAAGGTCCACTGGTCGAAGTTCTGACCGGGGTGCCAGTCGTAACGGATTTCCGGACGCAGCACCCAGTTGGCGTGGGCCTTGACGTTGAAGCCCGTGGTGGCTTCCCAGCGGCTGATGCCGTCGGCCTTCCACCATTCGAGGCGGTTACCCCAGCCCAGGCAATCGTTGAACCAGTAGAACAGGTACTGGTTGATGCCGATCGAATCGTTGAAGCCGGGACCGTTGACGGTCAGGTAGTCGCTCTGCACGACGTACTGCCACGAATCGGTCAGCTGCACGGTGGCGACGATGCTGTGCATGTAGCCGTCGTCACCCCGCATGCCGAAGTCGCCGATCGTGGTGGCGTAGGTCAGGGTCAGCCAGTCGTTGGCTTCGAAGCTGATACCGCCGAGGAAGTTGCTGCCGCCGGCGAACTGCTCAAAACCAGTATCCCAGCCGAGGGTCCAACCACCGTACACGGTCACGCCATCGGCCACTTCCAAGCTAGCCAGCACACCGGTGTGGGTGAACGGCTCGCTGTTGAACATGGTGTAGGAGTGGCTGTAGAAGAAGTTGCTGATCGCCGGGACGGCTTCGTAACCGATGATCGTGTAGAAGTGACCAGCCTTCACGCTCAGCGGGCCGCTGGCCAATTCCACGTAGGCCTGGGGCAGAGCCCAGCCGTAGACGCCGTGATCCCAGTCAACGTCCCAGCCCGAGGTCTGGCCGAACGACTGACCATAGCGGGCGTCGGTGCCGTACATGGCGTCGAGCCGGAAACCCCAGTCCAGGCCGCGGTCACCGTCCGCCACGCGCTCGGCGTACAGGTAGAGCTGGTGAATGTTGAAGCGGTGGGGCACGTCGTTGAACGCAAGGCCGTCACCGCGGACCGTCGAGAGCGGCGTGGTCTTGTTGTGGTAGCCGCCTTGCGCCCAGCCGCCGATCACGAACGGGGCGTCTTCCGGGAACAGCGTCCACGGGTTGCTGCAGTAGCTTTCGCTACCCCAGCCCCGATCACCACCGCCTTCAGCGCCGGCGTAAACCAACGGCGGGTTGACGTCAGCCGCCGCATACGGGGCCTCGTCCGCTTGGACGTAGCCGTAGCTCGTGCGGCTCACGGCACGACTCTCTTGCGCCACCGCGGCAGTGCTCAGCGAGAGCATGCCGAGGGCGGCAAGGAGGCTACAGAAACGATACAATCTCATCAGCCGCTCCTCCGATCCTTGGAAGCCTGAGTGAACCGGTTACGCACTACTGTGTTCTTGCGGGCGCGCAGTGCGAATCTCACCGAAATCGTTCTCCGGCGAATGCGCCTCATTGCGCATCCATGTCCGGTGTTCCGGGATTAGTGCTGGTATCGGAGCGCTGCGTCTCGGGAATGCACATCCGCCAACGCCTTTTCAACGTGCAACCGCCCCATTTTCGGCTGCCGTGTTAAGTTCTGCGGCCTGGATAAATCCATCGGGCAATTGCGTTTAAAGCACACCCGCTATTGGATGGGGATGGGGGAACCCAAAGCTTGGGGCGAATCCTCACCCCATCCCGCAGCGCCTGTTCACCGCGTACAGGCCACACGGGGGGCATTGCGGCCCTGAAAAAGCAGGGGTAATCCGCCAGAAGCGGGGGCGGCAACACGCCACTGTGACAGGGCGTTTTATGCCCTCTGGTCAAGCGTGACCGTTTGCGGCTACCCGGCCGGAAGGAAAGATGGCGAGGGGGCGCTTCTTAGGCTTGCGGTCGCTCTTCCGCCGGGTCGAAGTACTCGTCCATGCCTAGCCACAGGCTGCGGGCATAGCGGAAGAACCACAGCGGGAAGATCAAGCAGAAGGCTACCAGCGGCCACATGAGCACGTCGGATGAGATGCCATAGCCCAGGTAAAGCACGAAGAACGCCGTCAGGGCCAGGACCGATGTGAGACCGTAGTTGAAATAGATCGAGCCCAGGTAAAAGCCTGGCCCCCGGTGAAACGGCAGGCCGCAGTGATCGCAAGCGTCGTGCATGGCAAACCAGCCGTGGAACAGCCGGCTTTGTCCGCAGCGGGGGCACCGCAGACGGCAACTGCGAAAGAAGATCGTGCGGAATCGCATGCGGTGCGGGCTACCACCCAGAAGCCATGGTGCTGAACCAAAACGCGAAAACCAGGTCGACCTTGCCGGTTGGAAGGGGCGTTCCGAACCGCAACCAGGTTCTTTCGAGGTTGCCGGCCAGTGCCCCGCCCCCGGCGGTAGCCTTGCCGCATTAGCCGCGGCGCTGCTGCTCCATCATCCGGGCGCGGAACATGGCTTCTTCGGCTTCGGGAATCCGGCCTGCCCGCTGGTAGGTCACGCTCATGGCCGTGAAGCTGAACGGATCATCCGGCTCCAGTTCGCACACTTTGAGGCCGTGCTGGATGGCTTCTTCGTGGCGGCCCAACCGGCCGAGGATGACTGCCAGGGCGGCGTGCGCCAGTGCGAAGTTGGGATCGACGGCGAGCGCTTCGTGCAGCTTGGCCACGGCTTCGTCGAGCTTGCCTTCATCTTTGAGCGCGTTGGCCTGGTCGTAGATTTCGTGTTTGGTGGGCACGATGGAAAACTCCCTGAGGTCGAAACAGTCGCCGCCGCTGCTAGCGTTGACGGCAGCAAGCGGATGGCTGATGTCGCCGGCGGGGGGCGGCGAGCGGTCTTGCTGTCGCAACTAATTTAACAGATTTGCGCCGTCGACGGCATGGGGGCGACGTGCTAGCGGCCGTGCCGACAAATCTGAGTCAGATGATATTTTCGTGCGTCCCCACTTTCTCTATAACCCCCCTACCCCTTCGGACCCGGCGAAGCACGTTGGATTTTCCCGGGCGTTAGGGCCGATAAACCCCATATGAAGTGCGCCGCCCATTCGTCCGGACCGCTGGGTCCGACCCGCCGGCCGCTCCATTTTTCGGGGGACATTTGGTGTCGAAGATCCATCCATTGGCGATCGTCGATCCCGCCGCGGAGATTGGCCGCGACGTGCGCATCGGGCCGTTTTGCGTGATCGAAGCCGGCGTACGGATCGGTGATGAATGCCAGTTCGAAAGCCACGTCGTCGTCAAGACGGGCACGGAACTGGGCCCGCGCAACCACGTCTACGAAGGCACGGTGTTGGGCGGCGTGCCCCAACACGCGCGCCACGGAGGCGAATGCGGGAAGCTGATTATCGGCTCGGGAAACATCATCCGCGAGCACGTAACCATGCACCGCGGCATGCACGCCGATAGTGTCACGGTGGTGGGGGACAACAACTTGATCATGGTGGGCGTCCATTTCGCCCACGACTGCCGTATCGGCAACAATGCCATCTTCACCAACAACGCCGGGCTGGCCGGGCACGTCGAAGTGCAAGACCGGGCCTACGTCTCCGGACAGGTGGGCGTACACCAGTACTGCCGCATCGGCCGGTTGGCGATGGTCGGTGGCCAGGCCCATGTGGTGAAGGACATTCCGCCGTTTGTGACCGTCGATGGAGCCACCACGCTGGTGGTGGGATTGAACCTGGTGGGCCTCCGCCGGGCCGGGTTCAGCAACGAGGATATCCAGCAACTCAAAGAAGCGTATCGCGTGATCTACCGCAGCGGGCTCTCCTGGAAGGAGATCCTGATGCGGTTGAAACGCGACTTCCAGACCGGGCCAGCCGCCGAGTTCCACGAATTTTTCATGGGAGGGACGCGAGGCTTTACGCCAGAGCGTCGATTTCCGGCCGGACGCCCCACACTCAAGCTGCGTGAACCCGCCGAAGATGAAGGACCTGACTTCCAGGCCCTGGCCGGTTGACGCCGACGGCTTGGAGGACCACTAGGTCCTGCGAGCGCCAACCACTTTCAACGCGACCGATTTCACCTCCGCTGCCGCCCGGATTACCGGGGCCGCAGCGGAGGTTTTTTGTTGGTGCTCCCTGCCTGGACCCCCATCGCCGGGTGGGCCGGCAGGACGCGGTGGGCCGCCCGCCGCGCCCCCTCGCTTGTCGTCAGGCAACCACCGAGTATGATCGACGGTAGGATACTACCTGTTCGGGGCGATGGATCGGCCGCTCGTCGGTGCTTTTCAACTGGTCGCCACGCCTTCTGGCGCAACCGCTGCAAAGGGATCTATGTTGGGCTGGTTCAGCAAGAAAAAGAAGGAACCGGAGTTCGTCGAACCTGCCACGAAATTTCAGACGACGGCCGAGTTGCCCGCCATCGACCCGATGTTGTCGGCCAACACGCGGACGATTGTCGATGCAGCGCTGGCGGCTAGAGCTGATACGCTGGTCTTCACCCTCACGGCGGCGGGCGTGCAGTTGCACTACGTGATCGACGGTGTGACCCACGAAGCCGGCGTGATCGACCCGCAGTTCGGCAGCACGGCCATGGCCATCATCAAGGCCCACGCCGGCATGGATCTGAACGTGCCCCGCCCCAAGCAGGAGGGCAAGTTCGAGATCCTCCGCAAGAAGAAAAAGATCCCCTGCGAGGCTACCTGTCAGACCACCGCCCAGGCCGAACGGCTCACCTTGCAGTTCGACCACGGCGTGAAGGTGCCCGAGAAGTTTGTCGACGCGGGCATGACGCCCAAGATGTTCGAACAGCTCAAGGAGGCCTTGGGCGCCCCGGGCGTGGTGGTGGTTTCCGGTCCGCCCAAGAGCGGCTTTTCGACCGCGTACAACCTCACCATTCGGGCGATCGACCGCTACGTGCTCAACACCGAGGCGATTGAAGACGCCCAGCGGCCGGATCCGGCGGTGGAGAACGCGCCGGTGACCACGTTCAACAGCGCCGCGGGCGAGTCGCCGCTGACGGTGCTGCCCAGCCTGATCCGGCGTTATCCGGATGTGATCTGCGTCCGGCACCTGATCAATGCCGGCACCTTGAACCTGCTGCTGGATCAGCCCGACGAGGATCGTCGCGTGCTGGTCGGCGTGGCCGGTCCGGCCACTGCCCCGGAGGCCTTGCTGAGCCTGCTCACGCTCAAGGGGCCCGACGACGAGAAGGTTTCGCGCGAACTGCTGGCCAAGCACGTGCGCGCGGTGCTCAACGTGCGGGTGATTCGCAAGTTGTGCGAAGGCTGCAAGATGTTCACGCCGGCCGCGCCGCAGCTCTTGCAGCAGCTGGGGATTCCGCAAGGCAAGGTAACGGGCTTCTACCAGCAAGGTCCGCCCCCTGCTCCGCCGCTCAATCCCAAGCTCAAGCCTGAAGACCAGCCGCAGCCGCCGCCCACCTGCCCGGCGTGCAACAGCATCGGCTACCGCGGCCTGACCGCCGTGTACGAGCTGCTGGTAGTCAACGACGTTGTCCGCCAGGCTCTGCTCAAGGCCAAGGACGCACCCACGTTCGTGGCCGCTTGCAAACAGGCTGGGCACGTCGGCATCCGCGAACGGGCGATTGTCGCCGCGTGCCGCGGTATTACCGACTTCCGCGAGCTGGACCGCATCGGCGTGCTCCGCCCGCGCCGGTAGTTTCTTGTAGTTGCTCGCAGCATGGCGTTCGCACTGCTGCTTGCGATCGCGCTGCGCGCTGTCAGCGGGTAACCGCTCTGACGAGCGGCCGCCCACCTACCCTTTGTTGGTGGGGAGCATCTTGCAATGCGAGCGTCGTCGGCGTACGTTCGGCGACACATCAAAGCGGTTGTCGATGTGTGAGACATGCAGCAGCCGCTCGCGGACCGCATCGAATTTGGAACCTGCCTGGAGCATCCACCCCCATGATTCTCGATCTGTTCAAGCTCGATGGCCGCGTGGCCCTGGTGACCGGCGGAACGCGAGGTCTGGGCGCGGCGATGGCATTGGCCTTGGCGGAAGCCGGTGCCGATATCGCCATCGTGGCCCGCGATGTCTCCAACCGCGAAACCCACGAGAAGATCCAGGCCATGGGCCGCCGCGTAATCTCCGTCGAGGCGGACCTGTCCAAGCCCGAGGCTCGCGCGGGCCTGGTCGATCGCGTGGTGGACGAGCTGGGCAGCATCGACATTCTGGTCAACAACGCGGGCGGCGGTACGCGGCACCCGCCCGAGGAATACCCGGCCGACGAATGGCGGCACCTGATCGAGGTGCATTTGTTTGCGGCGATGGATCTCTGCCAGCAGGCGGCCAAGCACATGCTGCCCAAGGGCCGCGGCAAGATCATCAACATCGGCTCGATCATGTCGGAGGAAGGCGGCTGGAACATCTCCGCCTATGCCGCCGCCAAGCACGGTATCGCCGGTTTGACCAAGAGCCTGGGCACGAGCTGGGCCACCAAGGGCATCGCAGTCAACTGCATCGCGCCGGGCTACTTCTACACCACCTACTCTGGCGTGCTGAAGGATGACCCGGTGCGCGGCCCGCAAATCCGCGATCGCATTCCGATGGGCCGCTGGGGCGACCCCGAAGAACTGGGCGGGCTCGTTGTGTACTTGGCTTCCGACGCTTGCCGATACATGACCGGCAGCATCATCTATATCGACGGCGGCTGGCTCGCCCGGTAGGAACGCCGGCGCACATGGAAACCAGCAGTGGTCAATCCGTGTCGAGCGACTCGGGATCCAGATGCAAGCTGTGGCAGGCTTTGATGAAACTGGCGGCGCTCCAGGCCTGGAACGCCTTGCCCATCGGCCGGCCCGTCTGCCCGTGGTGCCACTCGTTGAACTCCCATTCGTGACTTACGCCAAGTGAGCACAACTGGGCCAGGTTTACCAGTTCGCGGCGGGCCAGGTCGACGATGCCGAGCTTGTGGATATACCGCACCCAGAGACCGCCGATAAATGGCCAGATGCCGCCGTTGTGGTAGTGGTTGGGCAGGTTCAGCAGGTTGACGGTAAAGTAGTTCCGCCACTCGGGATCACCGGCGTGGACGGGCGGGTACAGGTTCTTCACCGGCCAGGGCGAGTTGGTGCCCACGCCCCACAGAAACCGAAACGTCATCATGGCCCGTTCGCGGTCAATCAGGTTGGTGAGGTACGCCAGGATGTTGGCGTACACATCGCACCGCCAACTGAAGCTGAACGGCGAGATCTGGGCCACCAGGTATCTGGAATCGCCCAGGCAGAACTGCACGTCGGCAAACGACGGTCCGCCCTCGGTGAGATCGACCAGCGTGGTCGGCCAGAATGTCTTGAGAATCATCCGCCGTACGTGCGCGGCCCAGGCTTCGTAGTCGGCCGCTCGATCCTGATCGCCCTGGTGACGCAGAATGTTGGCATAGCAGATCAGGCAGCGATACCATAACACCTCGTCGTACAGCACGTAGTAGTTGCGGGCGAACAGGTCGGTCCAATCGCCGGCTTCGGGGATGATGAGCAGGCCGCTGTTGTTGGCGTCGTGCGCGCTGAGCCAGTCCATCGCGCGCTGGAGGTTTTCGGCGTATTCTGCGACGATGGACCAGTCGCCGGTGTGGTTGCTGTACCGCCACGTGGCGATGATCGTCCAAAGCACGCTATCCAATGCCGCGATGCCGCCGACCCCGCCGTACTCTGGTTTATCGGTGTCGATCAGCACGTGCGCCGGCAACTGCCCCGCAGGCGCCTGGTGTGATAGGATCGTCCGCAGCGTTTGAGCCTGGCAAGCGCGGATATCTTCGTCATCCAGGTCCAAGGTCCAGATGATGGTCTTGCTGCCGTCTCGCGCCCACACGCTGCGGTAGTTGGCATCGGTGCCGTACACCTGATTGTCATCAAGCGAACAGGCGGAGAACCCCTTGGGCGTGATGTTGCGACGCACGGCTTCGATGGCCTTTTGGTAGCCGCGCTGGAGCAAGGCCTGGTCGGCCGATGTCAGTTCGCTGTATTCGCTGGGATCAAAGAGGATCGGCTTGCTCACGGCGGACTCCCCGCTGCTTGGGGTGACAAAGGCTTCAACGACTGGGTTGCTACGCGAGCCTGCAACCGCGGTGCCGTACCACGTGGCTAGGCGCCAAGCAACACACCAAGGGCGATCGAGAGCGAAGGGACGAACAGCCAGAGCGTAGCTGAGTTCACGACCATTCTTGCCCGGTTTACCGGTGCCTCAAACTGGGACGACGCTGTTTTCGGTCGCGGCGACAGCACGATGGCGAGACTTCGAAGGCGGCCTTCCGGCATTGGGAGACGATTGCGACTGTCCTGCGGTCGGTAGGCGTGGCATCGTGCCCGCCTGGGCTGTTTGTGGGGCTACGCGTAGAATCTAGCTAGGCCGCCGTGAGACTGCTCGGCGGTGTCGCTGATAACGCCCCCTGCCCTTTCTACCACGCCCTGGGCGATGAGCAAGAAGCCTCGCAAACCGACTGAATCGGATTCTCCCGCCGTCCGCCGAGCGATGCCGGGCGACGCTGATGCCGCTGCGCCGCCGCCTGCCGCCGCAGATTCGCCGGAATCTACGGATGCCCCCGCGTCTGAGATGGGACCGGAGCTGGTCGTCGACGAAGGCGATCCTAGCGAGTGGGGTATGTCGGCCGACGACGATGCGCCCGTGACCGGCGAAGTCGATGATGCCGATGATGAGCCCCGGCTGCCTGATTACGACGGCACCTCGGAACTGGCCCCGGGGCCCAATACGTTTGGCTATCGCCGTGCCGCGGCCAAGGTCCGCGAGTTCCCCACCACGCCCGGCGTATACCTGATGAAGGACTCGGCCGGCCGCGTGATCTACGTCGGCAAGGCCAAGAACCTCCGGGCTCGGGCCGGCAGCTACTTCCTTAAGGCCGCGCAAACCGATCGCCGCACCGCCGATCTGGTGCGCGAAATCGCCGACATCGACTACCTGGACGCCGAGAGCGAAGTCGATGCGCTGCTGATGGAAGCCCGGCTCATCAAGGACGTGCGGCCCAAGTACAACGTCGATCTCAAAGACGACAAAACGTTTCCGTACCTGGAGATCTACACCCGCGAGGATTTCCCCCGGGTAGAGTTCACGCGCGAGCCCAAGGAACGCGGCACCAAGCTGTACGGACCGTTTGCCAGCGCGAGCAGTTTGCGCGGCGCGATCCAGGTGCTGCAGAAGATCTTCAAGTTCCGCACGTGCAGCCTGGACATTGAAGAAGGCGACGAGAAGTGGCGCTGGTTCCGCCCGTGCCTGCTGGCGAACATCAACCAGTGCACGGCTCCGTGCAACATGCGGATCAGCAAGGAGGATTATCGCCGCGACATCAACCGGCTGCGGATGTTTCTCGACGGCAACAAGACGCGGCTGCTCAAGGAAATGCGCGACGAAATGCTGGAGGCGTCGAAAAACCTGCAGTTTGAGAAGGCCGCCCGCCTCCGCGACGAAATCCGCCTGCTCGAACGGCTCGATGACCGCGGCGAACTGGATACCCACGCCCAACCCGAGGTGTTCTACATCGATCCTTCCAAAGGCCTCAACGGGCTCAAGAAGGTGTTCCATCTGCCCGACGTGCCGCGGCGGATCGAAGGCGTGGATATCGCCCACCTGGGCGGCGGCGAAACCGTGGCTTCATTGGTGCAGTTCATCGATGGGCTGCCGTTCAAACCCGGCTACAAACGCTACCGCATCCGCAGCGTGACCGGCATCGACGACTTTGCCAGCATCCACGAGGTGGTTGCCCGGCGGTTCAAACGCCTGAGCGATGAAGGCGAAGCCTTCCCCGACATCCTGTTGATCGACGGCGGCAAGGGACAATTGAACGCCGGCCTGGCCGCCTTTCGGGCACTTGAGATCGACCCGCCGCTGGTCATTTCGCTGGCCAAGCGCGAAGAAGAAATCTTTGTGATGGGCCGCGACGAGCCGCTTCGGCTGAGCCGCCATGCTTATGCGCTGCGGCTGCTTCAGTACGTGCGCGATGAAGCCCACCGCTTTGCCCAGCATTATCATCACCTGCTGCGGAGCAAGGCAAGCCTGGGCCAGCAGGACCTGCCGCGCCGCCGGCGCAAGACCGAGTAACCGCCTCGCCCCAGCCTGATTGCACCGGCCCCACCGCAGCATGCTACAATAACCCCCTAAGTGCAGGGGGCTTGCCGTTGTTGGGGAAAGGTGCTGCGATGCGCGCTTGGGATGTTCGCAGGCAATTGCTGGTTATTTGGGCTGCTCTGGCTGCGATGCTGCTGGCGGACGCGGCCGCTTTGGCCGAGGAACACGCGACACGCCCCTTCGCGATCGAAGTGATCGACGAAGCCACCGGTCGCGGCGTGCCGCTGGTGGAACTGGAAACCAACAACCATGTGACGTTCATCACCGATAGCAATGGGCTGGCCGCCATTACCGAGCCGGACCTGATGCATCGCCAAGTCTTCTTCAACATTCGTAGCCACGGCTACGAATACCCGGCGGACGGTTTCGGCATGCGCGGCCGGACCTTCCAGGTTGAGCCGGGCGGCAGAGCGACCGTTAAGCTCCGCCGCATCAACCTGGCCGAGCGGTTGTACCGCGTGACGGGGGCCGGCATCTACCGCGATACGCTGCTGCTGGGCGGCAAGGCACCGATCAAGCAACCACTGCTGCATGCCGAGGTGATGGGCTGCGACAGCGTGATGGCGGCCGTTTATCGTGACCGGATCTACTGGTTCTGGGGTGATACCTCGCGCCCGGCGCATCCGCTGGCCGCCAACTTCCACGTCACCGGAGCGACCACGCCGCGACCGGGACGCGGCGGGCCATCGCCGGCGATGGGATTGGACTTCGATTATTTTGTGGGGCCCGATGGCGCCGTGCGCCCCACAGCCAAGATGCCTGGCGATGGCCCAACCTGGATTGCCGCCCTGACAGTACTGCCCGACGAAACCGGCCGTGAGCGGATGTACGCCTCGTACGTCAAAATCCGCAACTGGCTCGAAGCGTATCGCTGGGGCTTTGTGGTCTGGAACGACGAAACCCAACAGTTCGACGAGGTCTGCCAATTCAACCGGCCGGACGTGTTTCTGGAACCCCAGGCCCATACCTTCCTGCACCGCGATGCGGATGGCATGGAGTACGTCTATTTTGCCAATCCGTTGCCGCTCACCCGCGTTAAAGCCGATGTGAAGGCGTTTCTCGATCCGTCGCAGTACGAAGGCTACAGTTGTCTGAAGCCTGGTACCAAGCCAGAGGACGGCCAGATTGAACGCAGACCAGACGGCAAGCCACGCTACGCCTGGAAGGCGAACACGCCACCGCTCACGCAAAAAGATCAGGAGATGCTGGTCAATCGCGGTCTGCTAAAGGCCGACGAAGTGCTGATCGATTTACGCGACGTCGATACGGGGCGAACCGTGCACGTTCACAGCGGGTCGACGTACTGGAACGAGCATCGGCAGCGGTGGGTGATGATCGCCGTGGAAGTCAACGGTGAGTCATCGCTGTTGGGCGAGGTCTGGTATGCCGAAGCCGATGCTCCCACCGGTCCCTGGCGGTACGCCCGCAAGATCGTGACTCACGACCGGTATTCGTTTTATAACCCCAAGCATCACCCGTTCTTTGACGAGGACGGCGGCCGCACGATCTATTTTGAAGGCACCTACACGCAGTTATTTTCCGGCAACGAGCGGCCGACACCGCGTTATGACTACAACCAGGTGATGTACCGGCTGGATCTGTCGCAGGACGACCTGAACCTGCCGGTGGCGTTTTATGATGTAGACGGTGCACGAGGCGAACCACCGTTTGCGGCGAGGCAGCCCGGCCGTCCGGTGGCGTTCTTTGCGAAGGATCGGCCCGGGCCGGGGCTCGTGCCGGTGATCTGGGACGCAGCGGGGCTTGAGACCGCCGCCGGGCCCGATGCCAAAGCGTTGTTCTACGCCCTGCCGGCCGACGCCAAAGGTGCGAAGGGTACCGCCCTGCTCTACGAGTATGTGCACGAAGGAACCGGTGCACGCATCTATTCCACGCAGCCGGTCCTTGACCAGGCCGGCTATCGTCGCGGCGAACCGCTCTGCCGCGTCTGGAATCCCAAGTAGAGTTCGCACCGCGGACCGTTTACAGACGTAGCTAGTGAGCGTGCCACGACTCTGTGATCCGTGCGCTATTGCATACTTGGTTGGATTGGTCCGCACAGCGGCCCCTAAGCGCTGCGGGTGATTACTTCTTCAATTCCCCCAGTTCGCGCCACAGGTAGGCGCTGGCCTTGATGCCGCGGTGGAAGTCGGCCAGGCAGAACTTTTCATTGGGGCTGTGTGGGTTGTCGTCGTTCAGGCCCCAGCCCAACAGCAGCGTGTCCACGCCCAGTTCGTCGAAGAACGTGTTCACTACCGGGATCGAACCGCCTTCGCGGATGAACACCGGTTCCTTGCCAAAGCCGGCTTCGATTGCCCGAGCGGCTGCCTGCACGTAAGGACTTTCGCGGCTGACCACCACGCCCGGCGAGGCGTGCGAAGCCTTCAGCTCCCAGCGGATGCCCGGCGGCATCAGGCGGGCGATGTAGTTCCGCAGGCTTTCGGTGATCTTTTGCGGATCCTGCTTGGGCACCAGGCGGAAGCTGAACTTGGCGCCAGCCTTGGCAGGCAACACGGTTTTTTCGCCTTCGCCCTGGTAACCGCCCCACAGGCCGTTGATGTCGCAGGTAGGCCGGGCCCAGCGGCGCTCCAGCGTCGTGTAGCCTTCTTCGCCGAAGAGGCCGTCGACGCCAAGCTGCTCCATGAACTGTTCGTCGGAGAACGGCAACTTGGCGAACGACTCGCGTTCTTCCTGCGTGAGCGGGATCACATCGTCGTAGAAGCCGGGCACCTGGATGCGGCCGCGGTCGTCGACCAGCGCTGCCAGGATTTTGGCCAGGGCGTTGGCCGGGTTGGATATGGCCCCGCCGAAGGTGCCGCTGTGCAGGTCCTGCTTGGGGCCGGTGAGCCGCAGTTCGAAGTACGCAATGCCCTTGAGACCGTACGTGATCGCCGGCTGGCCGGGGCCAAACTGGCTGGTATCGCTGATCACCACGCAGTCGCAGGCCAGCAGGTCGCGATGGCTGGCGATGAAAGGTTTGAGGTTCGGGCTGCCGATCTCTTCTTCGCCCTCGATGAGGTACTTCAGGTTGACCGGCAACTTGTTGGCGGTGCGGACCCAGGCCTCGGCGCTTTTGATGTGCGTGAACATCTGGCCTTTGTCGTCGGTCGCCCCCCGCGCGTAGAGATTGCCGTTGCGCTTGGTGGGCTCAAACGGCGGCGAGATCCACTCGTCGAGCGGATCGGGCGGCTGCACGTCGTAGTGGCCGTACACCAGAACCGTGGGGGCCCCCGGGATTTCTGGACTTTGGGCAAATACGATCGGATGTCCGGGCGTATCAAAAATTTGGGTCTGGAATCCCAGCCCGCTCAGTTGGCTGGCAACCCACTGGCCCGCCTGGCGGACGTCGGCCTTGTACTGCGAGTCGGCGCTGACGCTGGGGATGCGGAGCAGTTCGCACAATTCGTCTTCGAACCGTCCGGCCTCGGAGGCGAGGAATTCGTCCAAAGTCATAGGTGGTTGCCTTAGGAGCGATGCGGGATACGCGGATTTTGCCTGCCTGTCGGCACGCCAATATAATGAGGATTGGATTTCAGGGCCAATCGGGGCACCGCTTGATCCCCAGGGCGCGGGGGGATGCTGGGTGCCCTTCATATCGCCCTCCACGCTCGTTCCTGGGCACTCTGGCGGGACGAATGCAAGCGTGCCGACGCGGCAGCTAGCGATGCTAGCCGGGGGATCGGTATCGGCCTTGCCAGCTAGAGACAGGTCGCGATGCGCGGGCGCACGGAAAGCTTGTGGTTCTGAAGGAGGTTGTCGCAGTGGAAGAGCAAACTGCTGGTGCCGTAGCTGTTCCGGAAGAAAAGACCGAAACCAAACAGAAACCCAAGGACAAGAAACGGCCCAAACGGCAACCGCGGTACAACGTCGTGCTATGGGACAGCGACGACCATTCGTACTTCTACGTGATCAAGATGCTCTCGGAGCTGTTCCACTACCCGTACGAAACCGGCTATCAGCTCGCCCGGGAGGTCGATAGTTACGGACGGGCCGTAGTGCTGACCACCACCCTGGAACACGCCGAGCTCAAGAGCGACCAGATCCATGCTTACGGGAAGGATATCCTGATCGAGCGCTGCAAGGGTTCCATGCGGGCGACCATCGAGCCGGTGCCCGGCGACGATGACTGATCGGGCCGGGGCAGCTACTGCCAGAGTTCACGCGTGCCGCGTTCTCCGTTCGGCCACCAACGTACCTTAGTTGCCGTACGGATACCGCGACATGTAGCTGGTGTTGGGCGAGTAGTTGCCGCCCGCCGACGGACCGCCGACAGGCTTGAGCCGTGGAGCCCGCTGCTGAGTCGCCGAACTGGCTGCGCTGCCGGTTGATTGGGCAGGTTCAGCCTTTTGCTCCGTCGGAGCGGTCGTGGTTCGATCGGCCGTGGGCTTGGTGCCGCTCGCGATCGGGGCGCCACCGCGCAGCGGCTGATTCGTGGCCGTGCGGCTGGCCACGCGCGGGGCCGACGGTTTCTCCGCTTGGGCGACTGAGCTGGTGGCGCTCGTGGCGCGGATGCGAGCCCGCGACGCGGCCGGATAATACAGCTCCGGTCCTTGGATTCCGGTCGGGCAGTAATCTTCGTCGTCGAGCATCACGGCCGAGCCGGAGCCGAACAGGCCGCCGCGTTCGCTGTCGCTGCGGCCGAAAATCACCGGCTTCGCGCCCGAGGTGCGGCCGCGGAGGGCGCCGGCCACGCCCAGGGTTTCGGGGTGGCGTGCCAGCTTGTCGGCAAACAGTCGGGCATCGCGGATCACGGGCCGGATCTCATACGTAATTCGGTTCACGTTCTCAAGCAGTTCGTTGACGTTGCGGTACAGCGTGTCGTCGTTGAGCAGTTTGCCGACGCTGCTGTCCGAACGGTTCAAAGCCTCGCTGAAGACCACCAGGTTTTCCAAAAGCTGATCGAGCTTTTCGGAACTGCTGCCAAGCTGGTTGAACAGCCGGTCGGCGTTCTCCAGCACCGGGCCGCCCTTCTCGCCCAGCGTTTGTGTGAACGATTCCAGGTTGCGGAAGTTGCGTTCGGCCGACTGCATCGTGTTGCGGACGTTGGCCACCACGCCGCGGGCTTCCTCAAACAGCTCGGGCAGCATGTTGGCGCTTTGCCGCAGGTCGCGCTGGAACTCCGGATTGCCGACCACCTTGTTCAGCTCCTCGGCCGCCACGCCGATTTTCTGGGCGGTGATGCCGACGTTCTGAGCCGCGGCCGCCATCTGTTCCATGCTCCGCTGGGCTGCATCCAGCAGCCGCCGCACGCGTTCGTCGTTCTCGTCGACCACATTGCGCACGCTACGCGCCAGGCCGCCGATATCGTCGCTGGTTTGCGTGAACGAGATGGCCAGGTTGTCAAAGCGGTGCTGTACCTGGTCGACCACTTCGAACAGCGAGGGCGCCGCGTCACCCTGGATCTCGCCGCCGTCGGTCACGTAGCGAACCGGTTCCTGCGGCCGCTGGCTGCGCACGATGGTGATCACGGCGTCGCCCAAGAGCGAGCCGCCGCCGATTCGGGCGCGGTCGTCCACCCGGATGCGATATTTGTCGCTGATGGCCGCTTCGACGATCACGCCGTCTTCGACCAGTTGGACGCTTTTCACGCGGCCGATGAGCACGCCGCTGAGCCGCACCGGCGTCCGCTCGGCCACGCCGGGGGCCTGGGGAAAGTGCATGCGAACCACGTATTCGCCGCCAAGGAGGCCGCCAAACTCAGTATCGCTGAACATCAGGATCAGCGTCATGGCGAGAATCAGCGTGGCAAACACGACCACGCCCACGCGGAACTGCATCACGCGTTCGTCCATGATTTGCGTTTCCTCAGCGATTGGATCGACGTGGATTTCAGGGGGAGGATTGCCTTCCGGCGGCCTTCCTGGCCGGCCGCGCTTAGTTGGCGGCGGTAGTCGCGCTTTCGCCGGACCGGCGGCGGCTGTTGGCCAGCATTTCCATCAGCCGTTCGCGGGCTTCGCCCCGCACGAACTGCGATACCCGCTTGTCGCGGCACTCGAAGATCGCCTCGGGCGAGCCATCGAACAGGATTTGCGGTTCGTCGCTGCCCAGCCGGGCCAGCGGATACAGCATCACCACGCGGTCGGGCACTTTGCGGATGGTTTCCATGTTGTGCGTGACCACGATGCTGGTGACGTGCTTGTGGTCGCGGGTGCGGATGATGAGCTGGTTGATGACGTCGGTCATGATCGGGTCCAGACCGGTCGTCGGCTCGTCGTACAGCAGCACCTCGGGGTTCATGGCCAGGGCCCTGGCCAGGCCCACACGCTTACGCATGCCGCCGGACAATTCGGCGGGCTTCTTGGCGACGATCACTTCGCTCAGGCCGACTTCCTCCAGGCGGTCGCGGACGATCTCGCGGATTTCGGCGTCGGTGTAGTTGAAATGCTGGCGAAGCGGAAAGGCAATGTTCTGGGCCACCGTCAGGCTGTCGAACAGGGCCGCGTTCTGGAACACGTAGCCGAAACGGATTCGCTGCCGGGTGAGTTCCTTGTCGCTCAACTGGCTGAGATCGTTGCCGTCGAAGTAAACCTTGCCCGAGGTCGGCCGGACCAGCCCGATGATTGACTTGAGCAGCACCGTCTTGCCGCAGCCGCTTTCGCCGATGATGGCCAAGGTCTGGCCGCGCGGCACGCTCAGGCTGATATTCCGCAGCACGTGCTGGCGTCCGAACTGCACGTGCAGACCGTCCACCTGAATCAGCGGCTGGTTCGCGCTGGCTTCGCCCTGGACGGGGCGGCCTGCGGCGCGAGCTTCCTGGTGATCGTTGCGCGACATGAGCGGAAAGCCAGTTAGAGGGGGCGGCGTCAGACCACCCGGGCCTGTTGCGGCCACAGGTAGTTGTTCACGGTATCGAGCAGGATGCCCAGGAACAGGTCCAGTAACAGGATCGTGACAAACGAGAACACGAAGGCTCGCGTGGCGGCACGGCCCACGCCTTCGGCGCCCGGGTCGCAGTTGAACCCGCGATGGCAGGCGATCAGGCCGATCGCCGCGCCGAAGAACAGGCTCTTGAACACGCCGATGAACAGGTCGAAGTTGTTCACAAAGTTCTTGGAGTGGACCCAGTAATGGTAATAGTCCACGTCCAGGAGCGTGATGCTGTAGAACGCGCCGCCGACCACGCCCATGAAGTCGGCCATGATCGTCAGCGTGGGGATCAGCACAATGCAGGCCAGAAAGCGGGGCACCACCAGGTAGTGGATCGGGTTGGTGCCCATGCTGGCCAGGGCATCAATCTGCTCGGTGACGCGCATGGTGCCCAGCTCGGCGGCCATGGCGCTGCCGATCCGGCCGGCCAGCATCGTGGCCGCCAGCACGGGGCCCAGCTCGCGTACCAGGGCCATGTTGATGACGGCCCCCAGACGTGTTTCCAGGCCCATCATGCGGAATTGGGCATAGCTCTGTACTGCCAGCACCATGCCGATGAACGTACCCGTCAGGGCCACCACCGGCAGGCTCAGCACGCCAATCTGGTAGAAGGCCGGAATCAGCGTCTCACGCCGCGGCAGGCGCGAAAACAGCCAGCGCAGCGTCCGCAGTGTGAACAAAGCCAGGTCGCCTAGTGCCGTGAACCACACGATCACCAGGTGTCCCAGGTCGGCCAACCAATCCGCGGCTGCGTGAAATGGTGCAAAGCAGCCGCGTGCCTCGGAGCCGTGGGGAGCGTTTTCTGCCGTGGCCATGACGGGGAGCTTCGCCAGCGAGGGAGCGAGCCGGGCGGCGGCCTATCCGCGCACCCGTACTGTTCGCCATTTTTCGGCCAGGCGAGCCCGATGGCATAAGACAATTTTGCCGATCACGGAAATTTTTCCGGTCGTTGTGACTGGATAGTCCGGCGCAAATAGAAAAAGTGCGATGGATGGGGCGATTTTGATTCGCCCAGCCTCGCCCACTTGTGCAGCTTACACGCCGAACTCCACCCGGATGCCGTACTCGATGGCGTCCAGAATCCGGTCCAGCTCGGCGAGCGAAATGGCCAGGGGCGGCATCACCACCAGCACGTTGCCCAGCGGACGCAGCAGCACGCCCCGCTGCCGTGCATGCAAGCAGACGTTGAAACCGCGTTTCTCCTCCCAGGGGTACGGTTCCTTGGTCGCCCGATCGCGAACCAGTTCAATGCCTGCCAGCAGCCCCTTTTGACGTACGTCGCCCACCACCGGCATCTGGCCGATCTCGGTCAGGCGTTCTTGCAGTCGGGCTATCTTCTCAGGCAGCTTCTCCAGGGTTTGCTCTTCTTCGAACACGTCGAGCGAAGCCAGGCCCACGGCTGCCGCGAGCGGGTTGCCGGCATAGGTGTGGCCGTGGAAGAAGCTCTTGGACTCGGCGTATGGCGCCAGGAAGGCGTTCCAGATTTCAGTTGTGGTGAGTGTGGCCGCCATCGGCAGGTAGCCGGCGGTGATGCCCTTGGCCAGGCACAGGAAGTCGGGCGAAACGCCTTCCTGCTCGCAGGCGAACATCGTACCGGTGCGGCCGAAGCCGACGGCCACTTCGTCGACGATCATCAGCACGTCGTACTTGGTGCACAGCTCGCGCACACCGCGGAGGTACCCGGTGGGATGCACAATCATGCCCGCGGCTGCCTGCACCAGCGGCTCGATCACGATCGCCGCCAACTCGTGGTGATGCTTTCTGAATAGCTCTTCCACCTGGGCCAGGTAGTACGCGCAGGCATTCTCCGGGGTGACGCCCTCGGGCAGGCGGTACTGGTCGGGCGAAGGCACCCGGACCACATCGAACAGCAGCGGCGAGAACATGGCGTGGAATCGGGCCACGCCGCCCACACTCACGCTGCCAATCGTGTCGCCATGGTAGGCCGAGGCCAACGCGGCATAGCGGGTTTTTTCGAACCGCGGTTCGGGCCGCTGCCGCCAGTATTGCAGTGCCTGCTTGAGCGCCACTTCGACCGCCGTGGAGCCATCGTCGGAAAAGTAAATGTGGTTCAGGCCCTCGGGGGCCAGGTCCACCAGCCGCTTGGCCAGTTTGACCGTGGTGCTGTTGGACGCGCCCAGCGCCGTGGTATGCGCCACGCGGTCGAGCTGCTCGCGGATGGCGGCGTCGAGCCGAGGGTGACGATGCCCATGCACGTTGCACCACAGGCTGGCCACGCCATCGATGTAGGCATTGCCGTGGATGTCGTACAGCGTGCAGCCTTCTGCGCGTTCGATCAGCAGCGGCTCGTACTCGGCCATCTGCGTGAACGGGTGCCAGACGACCTCGCGATCCCACCGAGCCAGGTCTTCGGGGCTAACATTGCGGACGGCTTCGCCGCTGCTGGCCAGGAGCGAACACGTGCGCGACAGGCTGGGGCTTTCAAGCGGTGTCATGAGCAATCAGGGGATCGTGCGCGGAGGGCGGGCGCGTGGTGTGACCCGCGAGAATAAGCAGTGTTTCCCCCTAACTTACAAAACGAGCGCCGTTATGGCAGGGGGCACGCGTGCGGGGGGGCCGCAAACGCCGGAAGCGCTAACAATGCCGCCAGCGCGGGCGACGATGCACAAGCCGGGCCGGCCCGAAGAACCTTTCCCAGGTTGCGGCCGAAGTACCCCCTACTTCGCCCCCAGCGTTTGCCAGAACTGCTCGGCAGGCTCGCCGTTGATGGTGCGGAGTGTCTTGACCTTCTTGAGCACGCCGGCGTTCTTGAACGCGATCTCCGGACTGCACGTGAGCTCCTCCAGCGGCAAGTGAATCACGCAGGAGATATCCAGCCACGGCATTCCACCAATGATTTCCAGCTTCTTTAGCTGTGTGAACGCCATCAGTGGTGTGATGTCCATTGGCCGCGTGCGAGAACGGCTATCTTTCAGTGTTAGTGTTGCGTGCGCTACTTGATCCTCGATGGGCAGAAATCCTAGGCCGACTGCGCCCTCGCCATTGAGTTGTTCCAGCTTGGCAGCTACTGATTTCGTCTGTTCACTCGGCGGCAACATGGAAGTTGCCTTGGCAAACGCCAACGCAGCCTCGCATCGCGTTTCGACTTCTTTCCGGGTTTGGGCTGCCGGGGTGGCAATCGTCGTAGTAAGCGATGAGACGCTCCAGCGGGTAAGAGGAAAAGACTGAATCAACGCCCGGTCATCCTCATCGAACAATCGGATGTCATAACAAAGCTGTTCTACCGGCATGCCAGCAAGCGGCGAGAGGTCGGAAATGCGGGTTCTAAAAAGAGTTATCTGCACCAGCTTCATGCCTGCAAGAGGTGAAAGGTCGGTAACCATCGTGGCACTGCAGTACAAGTGGCTGAGTGGCATGCCTCGCAGTACGGACAGATCACGAACCCTGGTGCCGGAGATACCCAAGAAAGTCAGCGGCATGCCGGCCAGCGGGGAAAGATCGGCAACATCTGTTCCATTGCATACTAGATGTTCCAAACGCATCCCTGGGAGAGGTGAAAGATCCTTGATACCCGTATGACCACATTCCAAGTGAGTTAGTGACATACCCCGCAGCGGCCTGAGATCGTTGACATAGGTCCCGTTAAAGTTAACCTGCTCCAGCGGCATACCTGATAGTGGCGAAAGATCGTCGACGCGAGTTCCGTCAAAGTGGAACCGTGTTAGCTGCAAGCCGCGCAAAGGCGAGAGATCAGCAACAGCGGTGTTGCACAGATTGAGCAACGTCAGTGGCATGTCGCGAAGCGGCGAAGTATCTTTGATAGGCGTGTGCCAGCAAATCAGGCGTGTCAGACGCATCCCGTGGAGAGGCCACAGGTTGGAGAGTTTAGCCTTGCTACTGTCCGTGCCGCCGCAATCGAGCATGTCTAAGCTCCTAAGTGCCCGAACTGGCCAGATCTCTGCCAGGTGCTCGCTCCGGCATTTGAAGTAGGTAACTTGGCCGCCCTCAACTATGTGTTTGGTTGTTCCATCAAAGCCCGGATTGACCTCCATCAGCTTCTTGGCGACGGCCGCGGCCTGTTCATCGGGCGGCAGTTTGGCCACGTGATCGAAGAATGCTTGCTGCTCGGGCGTCGGCTGCCAGGTCTTGGGCGCTACGGTTGATGGATCCGGGGCGGGCGCGGTACCGGCGTGTTGTTCCCGAGTTGGTGTTTCGCCCAGTGGTTTCAACGCGACCTTGAGCAGGGTTTTTTCGCCCCGGGTGACCGTGACGTGATTCTGCTCGAGTTGGAACAGATCGGCCCCGCCAGAGAGCTTGGCCTGATACTTGCCTTCGGCGATGTCGATCGTCCAGCCGACGGAAGCGTCGCCCACCTTCACCTGGCCGTTGCCGATGACTTCAATCTTGAGGTTCTTGGCGGCCTCAGCCGGGATGCCGTCGGCCAGTTCGACCACGATTTCGCCGTGTGGGGTACGGAGCGAGAGCAGGATCACTCCCAACAAAACCACGATTGGCACTGCAGCGCCGGCCAAGAGTACGCCGCGCTTAGAGCGGCGGGGCGGTCGGTTGTCCGGCGCTGCCGCCGGCTGCAACCCCGTCCGGTGGCTAGGTCCAGGCAAAACCTGCGACTGCGTTTCGACCACGCTGCTGCGAACGCTGACGCTAGCCGCTCCCTTGGTCACGGTTTGCAGGAGGGCCGTTTGCTCGGCGTCGCCTTGTGGGCGTCGGTGCCTTCCAGGAATGCCGCCAAGTTGGCTCCGGCGGCGAATGACGCCATGGCTGCCGCCACTTCGCCCGGCGTGGCATAGCGGTCCTCCGGCTGACGTGCCAACATCCGGTGCACAACGTCTACCAACTCTGGCGGCAGGTCTTCGCGGAACGAATCGATCCGAGGCGGGGCCTGCGTAGAAAGGGCCATCAGTTTCTTGACGGTGCTGGTGTACTGTGGCCCCTGGAACGGCACGCGGCCGGTGAGCAGCTTGTAGAGTGTGGCGCCCAGGCTGTAGATGTCCGCCCGAATATCAACCGTATGCGTGTCGCCAGCCTGTTCCGGGGCCATGTAGTCGAGGGTGCCCATGATCTGTCCGGAGGCGGTCAGATCGGCATGTTCTGAAGGCTGCTCGTCGAGCAGAGCCAGGCCCATATCAAGGATCTTGACCAACGGGCCGCACGAGCCTTGGGCCAGCATCAGGTTGCTGGGCTTGATGTCACGGTGGACCAGGTTATGGATGTGGGCGTGTTGCAGACCCAGTGCGGCCTGTCGGATGATTTCACAAGCTTCCGCCACAGGTAGCGGCGCTCGCTCGCGGGCGACGGTGCCTAGGTCGACGCCCGCGACGAGTTCCATCACCAGGTAATGGGTGCCGTCGATTTCGCCGGCATCCATGGCGGCCACGATGTTTTCGTGGGTCAGCTTGCCCACGGCCCGCATTTCGCGCTCAAAACGGGCCACCGCCGCGGCGTCCTGCAGCCGGTCGGCCGGCAGCACCTTCAGGGCAACCAGTTTATCGAGCTTGGTATGCAGGGCCTGGTAGACCGCGCCCATACCGCCCTGGCCCAGTTTGGCCAGCAGCTTGTATTGCCCTAGACGCTGCGAGTTGGGGGCGAGTAGCGCGGCGCTGCTGTCAGGGGCGGTCTGCGGACGAATGCCGATCCGCTCCACCAATTCCACGATCCGCTGGCATTCCGAGTCGTCCGTGGCATCGTCGGGCTCCGTCAGCGGAGGCAGGCCGCGGAGCATGTCTGCCAGGGTTTGCAGCTCAGCCTGATTCCGCAGGTCGGTGGCAAGTTGCGCGTCATCGGCAACTTCGTGGTCGTGTGGTCCCATTGGGATCTCTTCCTCTTGAACTGCCGGTGAGCCCTAAGCGGCGGCCCCTATTAAGTACAATGCTGGAGCGTCAGAACTTTTTGTGCGAAGCGGCCGTGTCGAGCATGTAAGTGGTCGTGCCGCTGAGAGTTACTAAAATCGGCCGGCTGCCGACATCAGTCGTCGGCAAGGAGGTTGCGCAGACGCTGCAGCACGGCGTATTTCGCCTGACGGACGGCACCTGGGGAGAGGCCCAATTCGGCGGCAACGTCCGGGCCAGGGAGGTTGTCCACGGTCGTACGCCAGAAGGCTTGCCAAGTGGTGTCGGTGAACTCCGACCGAATGAACCGCAGGGCGCGGCGCAATAGCGCGTGCTGCTGAAGCTGGCTGTCCTGGTGCGACGCTTCCTCAAAAAACTGAGGCAATTCGTCCAGCATCTGTTGGGCCTGCAAGCCACTGGCCGCCTCGATCTGCCGGGCTGCCTGCCGCAGGTGCATGCGGACCTGGTTGCGCGTAATCGTCCACAGCCAGCCGCGAAAACTGTCCTGGGGCGAAGTGCGGCGGAAGCGGCCCACGTTCTTGCACACGGCCGCGAATACTTCCTGCACGATGTCGGCCGTGTCGGCACTTTGCAAATGGGCCTGCCGGCACCACTGCACCACCATGGGGGCGTACAGGCGACACAACTGCCGCCAGGCGTCAGGTTCGTTGGCCTGCACCTGCCGGATCAGGCTGGACGAAGTTGAACCGACAGTTGATTGCCCCATATCTGGCCCCTTGGCGTCGATTCGTGTGCTGCCATTTTTCTCTCATGTACCCGTCGGTCGAGGGGGTGTTGCCATCGTACCTAAACGGGTGGTTGGGTGCATCTAGAAAAGACGCCGCCAAGTGCAAGAGAGCCAGGCCGGGAATCCGCCAACAGGCCAATGCGCAGCGCGAAGCTCGGGCAGAAGCAAACGACGCTGCGCGAGCGAACGATTGAATAGCTCGCGCCGTTTAGTCCGACGGGAACGGGATTTCCTCGCCGTTGATTTCGCTGAGGGCGTTGAGTGCCGCACGCTGCTCGGCTTCTTTCTTGTTGCGTCCCCAAGCCGGGGTGAAACGCTTGGTGCCGACCAGGGCCGCCATCTTGAAGCACTTGCTGTGGTCGGGGCCCTTCTCATCCAGCAGCATGTAGGTGGGCGTGGTGGCGTGCTCGCGCTGCACCACTTGCTGGAGCAGCGACTTGTAGTTGCCGCCGTGGTCGCCGCCCGCCGCGGCATCGATCCGGGCCGACATGAAGCGGCGGACAAAATCGCGGGCGGCGTCCATCCCACCGTCCAGGCAGATTGCAGCCACCAGGCTTTCCAGCACGCCGGCGTGCAGCGAGGAGGGGATATTGGGGTTGGTGGTCATCCCCTTGCCGAGGATCATGAACTCGTCGAGTCCCAGCGACTTGCTGACCTTGGCACAGTTCTGCCGGCTGACGACAACCGATTTGATCTTGGTCAGGTCACCTTCGAGCAGGTTGGGGAAGCGTTGGTACAGCATCTCGCAGATGATGTACCCCAGAATGGCGTCGCCCAGGAATTCGAGGCGTTCGTTGGAGCCCAGGCGATGTTGGGCCCCGGAAGCGTGGGTCAGCGCGCTGCGCAGCAGCGATTTGTCACGAAACTGATACCCGAGCCGCTGCTCACAAAGAGCTAATTGATCATCGGGGGACTCAGATGGCCGCTGGTCATCCACAATGCTCGCCATAACGGTGTACCTGAAGTGAACGCTCCCCAATCCTACCCTAAGTGGTGGTTCAGGGAGTGTCAAGCAGACAGCGGGCGGCCACGGACCGAGGCGTTTACCCGGCCCTGGGAGGGGGCCAGGTAGGCATGACACAGGGCGGCTGCCAGGGCATCGGCGACGTCGGCCGGTTCGGGCAGGGCTGGCAGCCGCAGTTCCTGTTGAACTGCCCGCTGTACCTGGATTTTAGGCGCCCGACCGCTGCCGGTCAGGATCTTTTTGATTTGGGTAGCGCTGTAATCGACGATCTCCAGGCCCGCCTGCTGGGCGGCCAGGCAGATTACCCCTCGGGCGTGTCCCATCAGGATGCTGGTGCGCGGCCGCTCGTAATGCGAGTAAAGCTGCTCCAGGGCCAGCACACCGGGACGTAGCGAGGCAATCACGTCGCGCACGCCGTTGTAGATCTGTTCCAGCCGGCCGGGCAGTGAGCCGCGGGCCCGGCCGCGAACGACGCCCGCTTCGACCACGGTCGGTTTGCGTCCAACCAGTTCGAGCACGGCGTAGCCGGTGATGTTGAGGCCGGGGTCGATGCCCAGCACGCGCGGGGGAACCGTGCCATCCATGCTCGCCAGACCCGAAGTAGGTGGATCGATCACTTGCCGCTTTGCCGATGGAGTGCGTATTGCGGCTCCCCGCAAAGATACTTGGGGGGAAGCGGCATACCGGCAGGTTGCCGGATGAACACGCCGCTACGATCCAGCGTAATGAAAAACCCCGTCCGGTCGAAGAGCAGCCTGGGGAGGAGGTGCCGCGCCGAGAAAAGTGGCATCCCTGCCATCATGGCCTTCCATGGTGGACGCATTTGCCGCCTGGGTGAGGGGCGGACAACGTTTGCTCGTGCGTCGACGCGCGGCGGTCGCTTGAGAACGGGCTCTTGGGTGACAGATCTCAGGTGATGCCGCGACGTCCTGCCTGCGCTGGGTTTCGAACCGGACGAGGTCGCTGGGTCTTGAAAAAGCCGCCTTGGGAAAGGCGGCTGCCGGGGCCTCCTGCCCTTTGGCGATGCTTCCAGGTCTCCCTACCGTTGTCGGAGCCGGTCTCGTGGTGGCGGTACATCCCTGCCGCCAGCACGTTCCTAGCCCGACAAGTGATCGAACAACTTGCGGAACTTGGGCATCCTTGCATTGAGGTATTTGAGCCAGGCTTGCGGTTCCCAAATTTCGACGCAGACCGCGGCCCCGACCAGCATCACTTCGCCGCCGGCGGGTACCTGGAGGAACTCGCGGAAGCCTTCTGGGATCAGGAGCCGTCCCTTGCCGGCCAGCTTCACAGCGCGGTGCCGCGTGGAAAGCAACCGGCCCAGCATCTGGACCTGGGCGATGCGGCCATCGAGCTTGCCGGCTCGCATCTTGCTTTCGATCAGCGACACGCCCTGCTCGAGCTTGGATTGCCAGCGGGCGGCCGTCCACAGGCTCAAACAGCCGGGCCGTTCCTTGGCCAGGATGTAGTCGGCATCCTCCCCTCCGAGCTGCTGTACGAACTCGGCAGGCACGGAAAGGCGATACCGCTCATCCAGCGTGCGTTGGAACTCGCCGAGAATGAACTCGGGATCGGACATCGCTTCCTCAAGCCGTTGAAGTGAACGAGTCCGTTCCGGCGCAAGCTCCGTTGCACAACTCCGTTGGAAAAGTGTGGGTTTTGGTCGATTTGGGCCAATTTCCCACGTTCTGTTGGGTTGAGCCTTGTGAGTGGGCTCATTTCCCACAACGGTGAGAGTCTAGCGATCTGCCCGAGTTTTGCAAGCATTACGATCGCTAAATCTTCGCCCCGCTTGCGCGGTCGGTTCGTTGCTGCCGTGTTTGCCACAGATGGCGATCACGATGGCTCATGCCGTGCAAGGCAATGGATGCCTTCGGTGCGTGCGCAGAGAGCAACAGCGGCACGCGAATGGTGGAGACGTGCGCAGCAAACGTTCCAATCGCACCGTTGGTTGAAGCGTGCGAAAGACGCCGCGACAGCCGTACTCCCGGTGGCTACGCGGGCGCCGGTGCCCCTTAATCTGGACCGGCTATCGCGATACGCTATCGATAGAAGAACACGCGAAGTTGTCAGAGGTTATGGCGTAGTTCTGCGCACGCCTCGGGCCGATTGCGATCGGGCAAGAGCCGCCCCCTCGCCTGGGGTGCAGGCCGCCTGGTTACCGCCGCCCAAGTGGGCAGCGCAGCGATCCATAAAAGCAAGTCAGTAGGGCATCGCACATGACTACGGAAACCCAGCAGACCGAGTACACCTTTCAGGCAGAGATCAAGCAACTGCTGCACCTGCTTTCGCACTCGCTCTACCAGAGCCGTGAGATCGCGCTGCGGGAGCTGATTTCCAACGCTTCCGATGCGCTGGACAAGATGCGGCACATCGCCCTGGTCGATGAGGCGTACCGCGACGAGGCTCCGCTGGAAATCCGCCTGGAAATCGACAAGGACCAGCGGCAACTGCGTATCTGCGATAACGGCGTGGGCATGACTCGCGATGAGCTGATCGCCAACCTGGGCACCATCGCCCGCAGCGGTTCTCTTGAGTTCTTGCAGAAGCTGACCGAGAGCGGCAAGAAGGCCGACGTGTCGCTGATCGGTCAGTTCGGCGTGGGCTTTTATTCGGCCTTCATGCTGGCCGACACCGTGCAGGTTCGCACCCGCAGCTACCAGGGTGATACGGCTTGGGAGTGGCAGTCCGAAGGCACCGGCACTTTCACCATCGTGCCGGCCGAGAAGGCTGACCGCGGTACGGAGATCATCCTGAACCTCAAGGCCGACGCCGACGAGTTCATGGAGAAGTACCGCCTGGAGTCGATTGTGCGGCGGTACTCCAGCTTCGTGCAGTACCCGATCAAGCTGGAAGACAAGGTGCTCAACGACCAGAAGGCGATCTGGGTTGAGCCGTCCAGCCAGTTGACCGAAGACGATTACGTGCGGTTTTACCAGCACATCTCGCACCACACGACCGAGAAGCCGCTGTGGCATCTGCACGTGTCGGTCGACAGCCCGATCCAGTTCCACGCCCTGCTCTACTGCCCGCCCACGAATATCGAACGCTTGGGCTTTGGCCGATTGGAGCACGGCATCAACCTGTGTGCCAAGCGCATCCTGGTGCAGAACGATTGCCGCGAGTTGTTGCCGGAGTATTTCCGGTTCCTGGTGGGCCTGGTCGACTCGGAAGACTTGCCGCTCAACGTGTCGCGCGAGTCGCTGCAAGACAACACGGTCTTCCGCAAGATCCGCGCGGCCCTGGTCGGCCAGATCATCAACAAGCTCTTGGAGATGGCCGACGATCAGCCGGAGCTGTACGAGAAGTTCTACGCCCAGTTCGCGCCGATGCTCAAAGAAGGTACGGCGACCGACTTCCAGCATCGCGACAAGCTCGCCCGGCTGCTGCGTTTCCCCTCCAACCGCACCGAGCCCGGCAAGCTCACGTCGCTCGATGCGTACGTGGACCGGATGGTCGAGAAGCAGGAGCAGATCTACTACCTGGGCGGTCCCGACGTCGAATCGATCGCCAGCAATCCCAACCTGGAGATCTTCCGCCGCGGCGGCCTGGAAGTGCTGTTCTTGAGCGACCCGGTCGACGAGTTCGTGATGGCGAACCTGCAGCGGTTCGATGGCCGCGAGCTGGTTTCGATCGACTCGGCCAACCTCAAGCTGCCTGAAGGCGTTGAGATCGCCGATGAAACCAAGCCGGAAGATACCTCGGCGGCCGACTCCAGCGGCCTGGCCCGCGTGCTGGCCCTGTTCCGCGAGGCGCTGGGCGATCGCGTGGCCGACGTCCGCGAGTCCAAGCGGTTGACCGATAGCCCCGTGTGCCTGGTCAATCCGGAGCCGGGCATGAGCATGCAGATGCAAAAGCTGCTCAAGATGGCCGACAAGGACTTCCAGCTTTCCAAGCGGGTGTTGGAAGTGAACCCGCGGGCGAGCTTGATCCAGCAGCTTGCCAAGCTGAGCCACAACTCGGACCACGAGGCTTTCATCAAGCAGTGCGCCGAGCAACTGTTCGATAACGCGCAGATGCTCGACGGCTTGTTCCCCGACCCGCGGACGGTGGTGCAGCGGATGCAGCGTTTCATGGAGGAAGCCGCCAGCAAACGTTCGCCGATCATCACCTGATCGCCGGCCGTAGGAATCGTGCCGAAGTGGTAAGTTACGCCGTCTTTGCGGGAGCGGAATCGGCTCGACGGATGTTGGCCAAATGGCTTTCAAGCCAGCGGCGGCGGTGGCCGATATCAATCATGTCGGCGGCACGAACGGTCCTCGCGGCCATGCCGGAGCCACCGCAACACGAGACTGGAGCCAGATGGCCAGGCAACCGGCTGCAACCCGGTCAAAGTGGGTTCGATTCCCACCGGTCTCTCTCGCATTGATGGTAATCACTCACACCTCGCCCCCTGGGGACCAGCGGTTCCCAGGGGGCTGTTGTTTTGCGCTTGCCGGACGGAAGCGTAGCCCCGCGCGTAGCGGGCTGGCCGCAGCTTGCCCCCATTGTCGGTCAGCCCGAAATAACTATGATTTGCAGGAACAAACCTGTTTCAAATTGTTCCGGCGGGGCCAATGGACCCAATCCTGTTGCTGTTGATCTATTGCCTGGCGATCGTGGGTGGCTCCCTGCTGGGCGGTTGGGTTCCCTCGTTGATCCAGCTCACCCATCGCCGGCTGCAGTTCTTGATCAGCTTTGTGGCCGGGCTGATGCTCGGTGTCAGCGTGCTGCATCTGTTGCCGCACTCGTACTTTTATACCCACGATGTTGATGAAAGCGTCTTGTGGATGCTGGTGGGGCTGCTGGGCATGTTCTTCCTGCTCAGGGCTTTCCACTTTCACCACCACGGTCCGGTGGATGGGCCGCTGACGCCTTCACCCCACTGCGATCATCGGCCGCCGCATCCCGAGGCAAACCCGCCCGCGGCCGCCGCGCACGAGCCTCCCGTGCCGGCGCACTCGTGTGCACACGGCGACCACGATCACCACGGGCACCATCATCACGATCACGGGCATCATCATGCCCATGCCATTCCGCCGTTTGGGCCGGGAAGCCGGCATCACCTGGGCTGGGTGGGTGTGGCGGCCGGCTTGAGCCTGCACACGGCGATCGACGGCATTGCCCTGGCCGCCAGCGTTCGCGCGGAGTCGATCACGCATCCCGGACAATGGTTCTTTGGGCTGGCGACGTTTCTGGTCATCCTGCTGCACAAGCCGCTGGATGCGCTGTCGATTACCACGCTGATGGCGGCCGGCGGCTGGTCGTTCCGTGCCCGGCAGCTCGTGAACCTGGGCTTTTCGCTGATGTGCCCGTTGGGGGCGTTGTTCTTCTACCTGGGCGTGGGGGCCGATCAGGACGAAGCCATTGGTTGCGCCCTGGCGTTGGCGGCCGGAAGCTTCTTGTGCATCTCGCTGGGCGATTTGCTGCCCGAGGTCGAGTTCCATGCCCACGATCGGATCGCGCTCTCGCTGATGCTGCTGCTGGGCGTGGGCGCGGCCTACGGCATTGGCAAGCTCGAGCACAGTATGCACGACCATGGGCACGGCCACGGCCATGTGCATACCGCTCCCGTGTCCGGCGGTGCGCCGCCGTCGCCGCGACCCTAGCCGGGAAACGAAATCTGGGGACGGTGCGGCCGCGTCCAAGCCGCGACCAATGGGGCCGCCCGCCACCGCTGATCGATCCCCTCTACCGCCCCCTTTTCTGGCGGTAGTGCCGTGGTACACTACCAGATTCCATCGGGCAGCGGCCGCCGCGAGAGATGCGTTTTGGGTTGCCGCCTTGCCTTGGTTGTTGACTGAAATCGCTCATCCTGTTTGTTGCCGGGTGCCGCCGTGATCATCGTGCTCAAGTCGGACGTAACCGAGGACCAAATCGAACACGTGATCGAGCGGCTGAAGTCCCTCGGCTTCCAGGCCCACCTGAGCCGCGGCACCTACCGGACGATCATTGGTGTGATCGGCGACGAGGCCAAGCTGCAAGCCACGCCGCTGGCGGCGATCCCCGGTGTGGCCGAGGTGGTGCCGATCCTGCCTCCGTACAAGCTGTCGAGCCTTGAGGCCCATCCCGCGCCCAGCGTGGTCGATGTGAAGGGCGTGAAGATTGGCGGCGGCAACATCGGCCTGATTGCCGGTCCGTGTGCCATCGAAAGCTACGAGCAGATGGACATCATCGCCGGGGCCGTGCGAAAGGCTGGAGCCAACATTCTGCGGGGCGGCGCCTTCAAGCCTCGCACCAGCCCTTACGCTTTCCAGGGCTTGGCCGAAGAGGGGCTCAAGATTCTTCGCGAGATCGGCGACAAGCACGGCATGCCGGTCGTTACCGAGGTGATGGACCCCCGCCGGGTGGAAATCGTGGCCGAGTATGCCGATATGCTTCAGATCGGCGCTCGCAACATGCAGAACTTCTCGCTGTTGACCGAGGTCGGCCAGACCCACAAGCCCGTGCTGCTCAAACGCGGCATGAGCGCCACCATCCAGGACCTGCTGATGAGCGCCGAGTACATCCTCTCGCAGGGCAACTCGCAGGTGGTGCTGTGCGAGCGCGGCGTGAAGGGCTTCGACGACGCCACCCGCAACCTGTACGACGTGGCGGCCGTGCCGGCGGTACGGGCACGGAGCCATCTGCCGATCATTGTCGACCCCAGCCACGCTACGGGGCGGCCGAACTTGATTCCGCCGTGTGCGTTGGCCGGCCTGGCTGCCGGTGCCGATGGCGTGCACATCGAGGTGCACCACTGTCCTGAAAAGGCCCTGTCCGACGGGGCGCAAGCCCTGTTGCCCGAACAATACGCAGAGCTGGCCGATCAGATGCGCAAGCTGGCCGCTCTGTTTGGTAAGCAGATCTCCAACCCGCCCGAAGCCGCATGAGAAAACCATTCATCGCCGGAAACTGGAAAATGAACACCACCCGCGCCGAGGCCGTGGCATTGGCCAAGGCGGTGGCGGAGAAGATCGATAGCAGCTTCGCCGGGGTGGAGGTGGCTGTCTGCCCGCCGTTTGTGTACCTGGAAGCTGTGGCCGCCGCGCTGGCTGGTTCGTCGGTCGGCCTGGGGGCTCAGAACGCTTACCACGAAAAGTCCGGGGCCTACACGGGCGAGATCAGCGTGGGCATGCTCCGCGATATCGGCTGCAAGTACGTGATCCTCGGTCACAGCGAGCGGCGCCAACTGCTGGGCGAGACCGATGAGTTCATCTTCACCAAGGTGAAGGCCGCCCTGGAAGGTGGGCTCACCCCCATCGTGTGCGTTGGCGAAGTGCTGGAAGACCGCGAAGCCGGCCGCACCCAGGAGGTTGTGCGTAAGCAGTTCGAAGGTTCGCTGGGCGGCCTCTCGGCCGACGAGATCGCCCGAGTGGTGATCGCCTACGAGCCGGTCTGGGCGATCGGGACCGGCAAGGTGGCCACGCCCGCCCAGGCGGAAGAGGTGCATCTCGATCTTCGCAAGTTGTTGACGGAACGTTACAATGCGCAGGTCGCGGAACAGGTTCGGATCCAATACGGCGGCAGCGTGAAGCCGGGCAACGCGGCTGAGTTGCTATCGCAGCCCAACATCGATGGAGCGTTGGTGGGCGGTGCGAGCCTGGTGGCGGACGATTTCGTGGCGATCGCGGCTGCCGTCCGTTAGTCGCCACCCCCGCCCTGGCGGTGGTGTTCCACATGCAGCCCGGCTGCTGGTGGCCGCCCGCCGATTGCTTTCCCCGGCCGGGTTCTGCCGGCGCATGGGCAGTCGAGCGGGAACTGGCACACTCACAAGGGGTTGCAACGCAGCGGCCGATGCCGTACATGCCGTGTTCTGGCGGCAGCACGCGTTTCTGGCTGAGGTGGGATTGCCATCTGGGGTGCCCCCCGCCGCGAGCGGCCCGTACTGTTGGCCGCCACCGAAAACCGATTGGCCGTTGCCGCCGCCCCCCCAATTTCACCGCCGCACATTACGTCGGCGTGCGTGAGGGAAAACCATGCAGACTTTATTGATGACCCTACTGGTTCTGGTGAGCATCTTCCTGATCGTGCTGATCCTGGTCCAAAAAGGCCGGGGCGGCGGTTTGGCGGGGGCCCTGGGCGGCATGGGCGGCCAGAGCGCCTTTGGCGCCAAGGCCGGTGACGTGTTCACCCGCGTGACGATCGTCGTGGCAACCATCTGGATTCTGCTGGCGGTCATCGCGTTCAGCTATGCCAGCCGGAAAGGCGCCGGTCTGATTCGGACCACGGCTCCAGCACCCGCGTCCTCCGGGGCTGGTGCCAGCATCCCGGCCACGGGCACGACCGGCGGTATCTCGCCTGCAACCGGCACGGCTCCCGCTGGCGGCGAGGCGGCGACGCCGGATGCTCCGGCGAGCGAGGCCCCGGCAAGTACGCCTCCGGCGGAGACGGCTCCGGCCTCGGGCGAGGCTCCCGCTGGCGAAGCGGCTCCGGCCGGTCAGAACTAGGCCTGCTGGCAACGTTGCCGGCAATCGCCGGCCCAAGGGACGTCCGCTGGCGGGAACTCCGTTGCTGCTTCACGCGGGGCGTCCACACTGCCGATTTTTCTGCGGCCCTCCCCCTTGGAGTTGAGCAGGGGGGCCGATCATCCTGCCGAGTACCCCAGGGGTGTCTTGGCGCTGGTTTGTACCTTTGGCGAAAGCAGTCGCACACGTGGGCGACTGCTTGCGTCGTTTAACCCGCCGATCATTGGAGTAAACGACTTTGCTGCTCAGCATGACGGGCTACGGTGACGCCCACCACCAGGAGCAGGACGCGGCCATCAGTGTGGAATTGCGGACGGTGAATAACCGTTACTTCAAGCTGGTGCTGCGCGCGAGTGAAGGGCTGGGCGCGCTGGAAAACGAGATCGAAAGCCTCGTCCGGCAGCAAGTCAAACGCGGCACCGTGCAGATGAACCTGCACGTGACGCGGCAGCCCAAGCCCGACGATTACCGCATCAACCAGGTTGCCCTGGAGAGCTATCGCCAGCAGCTTCTGGGGCTTTGCGCCCAGTGGGGCGTGCAGCGTGACGTGGCGCCGCAGGACCTGCTGGAATTGCCCGGCGTGGTCGAAGAAGACCGCATGGCGGCAATAGACCCGGCCGAGATCTGGCCGCGGATCGAGCCGGTGATTCTCCAGGCCCTGGAAAAGCTCCAGCGGATGCGGCAGGTGGAAGGCGACGCCATGGCCGCCAGCCTGCGCGAGAACTGCGAGACCATCGCCGCGAACCTGACGCAAATCGAGAGCCGTGCGCCGCTGGTGGCCGAAGGGTATCGCGGCCGGCTCGAGGAACGCCTGCGCAAGATCACTGCCGAACATGGCGTGGCCGTGGAAACCGCCGACATCCTGCGGGAAGTCAGCCTGTTCGCCGAGCGGACCGATATCTCCGAGGAAACCGTCCGCCTGCGGAGCCACCTCGACCAGTTCCTGCGGACGATCGATATGAAGGAAAGCTCGGGCCGCAAGCTCGATTTCCTCACCCAGGAAATGTTCCGCGAAACCAACACCATCGGCGCCAAGGCCAACGACGTCGAGATCGCCCAGCGGGTGATCGAAATCAAGGCCGCCATTGAGAAGATGCGCGAGATGGTGCAGAACGTCGAATAGGCGGCGCTGGCGAGCCACATACGCGTCGCAGGACGGCGTCTTGGCCTGATAGTTTCCTCCCCCTCCCCCCTCACCCGATGCATCGGCGGCCATGCTGATCGTGATTTCTGGACCCTCTGGCAGCGGCAAGACAACCGTCGTCCAGCGGTTGCTCGAAGCCGAACCCGAGCGGCTGGTGTTGGCCGTATCGGCCACCACGCGGCCGCAGCGGCCAGGCGAGATCCCAGGCAAGAGCTATCATTTCATCCCGCTGGAGGAGTTCGAGCGGCGGCGGGCGGCAGGCGAGTTCCTGGAGTGCGCGGAAGTTTATCCCGGCCAGTGGTATGGGACGCTCCACAGCGAGGTGGCCCCTAGCCTGGCGCAGGGCAAATCGGTTATCCTAGAAATTGACGTCCAAGGCGCGCATTCCGTCCTCAAGCAGCACCCCGATGCGGTGACGATCTTTATCGCGCCGCCTTCGCTGGAGGTGCTGGAGCAGCGGTTGCGGGCCCGCCGTACCGAGACCGAGGAGGCGATCCAGCGGCGGCTGGCTACGGCCCGCCACGAGCTTTCGCAGGCCGACCGCTACCGCTACCGGATTGTGAACAACGACTTGGACGAAACCGTCGAACAAATCATGGGCGTCCTGCGCAAATGCTGGTCCGAGGAAGCGGCGTAACTACGGGCTGCTTGACCGGCTAAGGCGGACAGTCCAGGTTACCGGCGCCATGCCGTTAGGGCTGGGACCAGCAGCGAGTTTGTCCAGTTTTTGCAGTTGAGGCGATCGTATCGACCATGATTGACGCATTGAAAGAAGAAGAAATCGTCAACAAGGTGGGCGGCCGATTCAAGCTCTCCACGCTGATTCAAAAGCGGATGGTGCAGCTCAAGAGCGGCGCGCGTCCGCTGGTCGACCTGAACACCAACGACACCATGGAGATCGTGATCCAGGAGATCCTTCAGGACAAGATCTACCTCGACACCAGCAACAGCGTGCAATCGTCGGGCGGCACGGGCGAAGCCGGTGGGCCGCCGGAGTTCGACCTCAACAAGCTCTAAAACGCCAGGACTTTTTTGCGAGCCGCCGGGAGTCCGTACCACTGGGCTCTCGGCGGCCGTTTTCTTCAGCGGCGGATGGCGATGCGCGATCGCGAAATTCTGCTGGGCGTCACCGGCGGCATTGCCGGCTACAAAGCCGCCGCACTGACCAGCGCGCTGGTACAACGCGGCGCCAAGGTGACGGCCGTGCTCACGCCCGCGGCCGAAAAATTCATCGGCGCGGCCACCTTTGCCGCTCTGACCGGCCGCCGCGTCGTCACCGATCTGTTCGATCCGGCCGAACCGCTGGGGGCGCATATCAGCCTTGCCCGCCGGGCCGAGTTTCTCTGCATTGCTCCGGCCACGGCCGACTTCATGGCGAAGATCGCGCACGGTTTCGCCGACGATCTGCTCTCGACGCTGTACCTTTCCTTCCGCGGCCCCGTGCTGCTGGCCCCGGCGATGAACTGCGAGATGTGGGAGAAGCCCTCGGTGCAGCGCAACGTGGCTCAACTGAAAGAGGACGGCTGCCGGTTCGTCGGGCCGGAGTCGGGCTGGTTGAGCTGCCGCGAGATCGGGGCCGGTCGCATGGCTGCTCCCGAGACCATCCTCGCGGCCATCGATGCGCTCTGCGTTGAGTTTCCCCCGCAGGTGTAAGTTTCTGTCTTGCCGCCAGTGCTGTTTTTGCGGCTGGTATCGCGGTTTGCGGCCTCCATCTTCCGGTTTGGGAACCGGCCATAACGGCAAATCGCGATGGTAGGCTCTTGCTCGATGTTCTGGCTGTACGCGGTGCGCCGCTGCCGGGCGAAACGCTGCCCTGCCCTGCCCTGGCTGCCGATACTTTGCTGTGCGCAGGAGGCGCGTTGTGACCGACGGAGCGAGCAGGTGCTAACCAGTTCACACGAATCTGCGCTAGTCGAAACCAGGCCTACAATCGGCGTGAGCGGCGCAAGCGGATCGGCTTGATCCCATTATGCTGGCCGCCAGGCACGCAGGCCGGTGCCACCGGCGCAGATAGTCGGCAAAGAAAGCAGGCGACGATGGCATCCAAAGAGGTTTTCCGCGTTGTCACCCGAGGCCCCAACGGCGAACTGCGAATCCGCGACTATCCCAGCCAGGAACCGCTGTTGAAGATGCACACCCAAATCGGCGTCGATGACTGCAGCACCGATTTGGATCTGCGCGGAATGCCCGTCTTCCGGGGCCTGATCGGTCCCATGCCCGAGGGCCGTAACATCATCCGTTACGAATCGCCCGACGTGTTTGAAGACCTGACAAAGGAATGGGGCGCGGCCAAGACGACGCGCCGCCGGCGGAGGCGGAGTGCCGACGCGACCCAGCAGACCGAATCGTAATCGGTCTGCCGCCGCGGCTCGGCGTGTTCATTCCTTCAAGAGTACCGTACGTTCGCCGCTGATGGTGCGGACCTGCAGCTGAATCCCCGTGGACAGCGAGGCCTGTTCCAGGTGGCTTCGGAGTTGTTCTTCGCTGCCGACGGTTTGTCCGTCGACGGCCACGATCAGCTCGCCCGGTTCCAGACCGGCACGATTGGCGAGAGAACCGGGTTGCACGTTGCGGATGTACGCGCCGGTAAGCCCTTCGAACCCGTTCTCGCGTGCGATGGCCGGTGTCAAGGTGGTGGTCTCCAGCCCCACCGCCGAGGTGTAGAACGGCCAGATCAGCGGGATCAGGATGATGGCCAGAATGCCCAACGCCAGGTTCAGCGGCGCGCCCACGCGAAAGAAGTCGCTGAACCGATAACCGCCCGGCCCATAGACCATCATGTTGGTCTGGTAGCCGATCGGCGTCATGAAGCTGGCCGAGGCCGCCAGCACCAGCGCCATCAGAAATGGCCTGGGGCTGGCCTGGTACAACTTGGCGAACTCAAGGCAGAACGGGAACAACAGCACCGCCGCGGCGTTGTTGGTCACCATCTCCGTGAGGATCGAGGTCAGAATGTAAACGCCGGCCAGGGCGGCCACCACGCCCAGTGGTTCCGCAAGCGCGAACACGTGTTCGGCAATCGCCCTGGCTGCTCCCGATGATTGCAGCGCCGCCCCGATCGCGAATGCCGAACTGATGGTGACGAGCACTTGCCAGTCGACACTCTGGCGGGCTTCACCCTGCGAGATGCAGCCGCAGGCCACCATCGCCACGGCGATCAGCGCCGCGGCGATCTCGACGGGCACTACGTTGCTCGCCATCATCGCGACCAGCGCCACGAACAGGATCATGGCGAGCCAGGCCCGGTCGCTGCGCAGCGGGCGGTACTCCTGCACGTCGCTAACCAGGTAGAAGGCCGGGTCGTTGCGGTGTGCCCGCTGAAAGTGCGGCTTGGCCTGCAAGAGCAGCGTGTCGCCTGGTTGCAGACGGATGTCGCCCACCTTCTGCGCCACACGGCTGCCGCTGCGGTGTACGGCCACCACGGCCGCGCCGTAGGTGGCTCGGAAGTCGGCCTCGCGAATTGTCTTGCCGATCAGCGGCGAACTTGCCGAAACCACGGCTTCGCACAATCGGCGCCGACGCTGCTGGCGCGGGGCCACTTCGTACGCCGGGTCTACCGCGGGCACCAGGCCCGGAATCCGCTCCAGCTCCACAATGCTGCTTACCACGCCGGTGAACACCAGGCGGTCGTTCGCGTGAATCACGTCGTCGGGCGCCACCGGGGCCAGGATGGTTCCGTCGCGGTCGATCTCGATCAGGAACAAACCCGGCAGGTGTCGCAAACCGGCTTCGGCGACGGTTTGACCCACCATCCGGCATTCCGGTTGGACGAGCATCTCGACCAGGTATTCGCGGCGGCTCTCGCCCAACTGTTCGAGCAGTTCCTTGCGGTCGGGCAGCAGCTTCCGGCCGGGCAGCAGCAGGTACAGCACGCCCAGGATGGCGTAAGGGACGCCAACCAGGCCGATTTCGAACATGCCCATCCCGCCCATGCCGGATTCGATCATCAGGCCGTTGACGACCAGGTTGGTTGACGTGCCGATCAGCGTGCAGGTTCCACCCAGAATGGTCAGGTACGACAGTGGGATCAGCAGCTTGGAGGGGCTGACTTCGTGCCGCCGGCTCCACTCCAGCACCACCGGGACAAACAACGCCACGATCGGTGTGTTGTTCAGGAAGGCCGACAGCGGCAGCGCCAGAATGGCCAGCCGCACGAGCGCGCCCAGTTCGCTGCGGGCTTTGCCCAGCACCATGTGCCCGACCCAGTCGAGCACGCCCGTTTCGCGCAAGCCGGCGGCCACCACAAACAGCAAGCCCACGGCGACCACGCCGGCGTTGGCAAAGCCCCGGAAGGCCTGGTCGGGCGAGATCACCCCCGCTACGGTCAGCAAGGCTGCCGCGCCCAAGAAAAGCACATCGGGCGCAGCCACGTTGCGTGCCAGCGCAATAAAAATGCCCAGCGAGATTCCCAGCGTAAGCCAGGCGTCAAAATCCATGATCGTCTCACCCTGACCGGTGGATTCAAGGGTGCGGCTGCGGGGAACTCCAGCCTGTGCGTGTGGAGGTTCCCGACTAAGACGCCGAACAAAAAAGGGCCGGAAGCGGTGTGGCTCCCGGCCCTGCGATCTGTCAGTGCAATCTGCTAGGGCCTGTTCTGTTGCAAGAAACTCCGGCAACCGTTGCCGACGAATACCGATCCCGGGACGTCCATGGCCCGGTTACTCCCATCGCGCCGGTGTCTCCGGCAGCGCTAGCATATTCGCTATCATCGGCACAGTTGGCAGCCCCACTCCAGAGCTTGTCCAGCCCCGGCGAAAAACGCAAGGGGGGCGGTGAGTAAAGCTGGGTAAGGTTTGACGCCCCCCGCGGCATGTCTTGGGGGGTAGATAGAACGCACCATCGCCGCAGCGGCTGTCAGAATCCGGGGGCCCAGCAATGCATTGAAAGCCGCCAGCGGGATCGCCAGAACCGTGCCCGCGGGCTGGCGCGGCGTCAATCCAGCGAGGGCAGAATCAGATCGGCGTGCCAGTACCGCCGCAGTTCGGTCACGACCGAGAGGAACTTTTTGAAGTCGACGGGCTTGGTGATGAAGCTGTCGATGCCAAGCAGCTCACTGCGGCTGCGGACTTCTTCGTCGTCCGAGGCGGTGAGCACCACCACCGGGATGTTGGCCAGCTTCTCGTCGGCCCGGATCTCCGCCAGCACATCCAGGCCGTCTTTCTTGGGCAGCAGCAGATCGAGCAGGATCAGGTCGGGCCGTGGTGCCCGGGCAAACTTCCCCTGCTGATGCAGAAACTCCATCGCCTCTTCGCCGTCGCGGATCAGCGTGAGGCGATGTTGGAGCTGCCCCTGCTGCAGGGCAGCGATCGTCAATCGGGCATCGACAAGGCTATCCTCGATGAGGAGGATCTCCATCGGCCGTCCCACCGCCTGCTTCATCATGGGTTGCATCGCTCCACGTACGGATGCGCCCTGCAAGACCGTTAACGGCGACCGCCATATCTTGGGCGTGTCCACGGCCGTTTCGCCTGGCCAGGCAAGCGAAGCCGCAGCGCCGTGCCACCACTCAGGTATCATTGGCCCGGCCGCGCCGGCGTGACCCGGGGAAGATGCTCAATGCCCTCCCCGCAGCGGGAATTCAGTCTCGCAAAGCTAGCTAGGGTTGTACAGGGCATTCTAAGCCCGCGGATCAAGGCCGGCGCTCCCCAGCAAGCCGCGCATGGCCACGTTCAATGAGCGCAGCAAGAACCATTGGGGGGATAAGAGCTGCCGAAATCGCCACTTGTGTGCAGGTTCGATGTCGCCTGCCGCTCCCCAAGGGCCGGGGATTCAATCTGCTGGGCGTTCCAGGCATAGTATCAAGGACCGCATCGACCCTTGCCTGGGGGGCTGGACACTCCCCGCGGTCGTCGCTGGCCCTGCGTTCTTTCGCTGGTTGGGTAACTGCTTTCCTGTTTAACGTCGGCCGCGTGTCACTAACCTGGTGGGCGACACGTGGTTGGCCGCGAGCCAGCCGCCATGTTGTCGCACCGTGCTGAACCCTCCCTCTCCTGCCCGACTACCACCGGCTCACGGCCGTGCTGGTTGCTGATCGCGGTTGCGGTCGTGGTCCTGACACTTGCGGCAGCTACGCGGCTGTACCAACTGGATAAGCCGCTCTGGCTTGATGAGTTGCATACATCGTGGGCGGCACGCGGCAACTGGAGCGAGGTCGCCCAGCGGGCACGCGATGGTAATCAGCCGCCGGTTTACTTCTGGTTGTGCCACGTTGTGACCCAGGGAACGGGTGGCGGCGAGGTGCGGCTGCGGCTGCCGTCGCTGCTGGCCAGTCTTTTGCTACTGCCGGCCGCCTGGTGGTTACTGCGACGCATGGCCGGCAGTTGGACCGCCGGACTTGTGGCCGGCTACTTGTTGGCGATTGACCCGATTCAGATTGTCTTCGCGCAGGAAGCCAGGGTTTATGCGCTCGTCCAATTGGTGACCCTGCTTCACGTTGGCGTCTTTGCACTGGTCACAACCGATGCGCGGTGGCCGAGGCGGCTTGCGCTGATCCTGCTCACCGTGCTGCTGTTCTACCTGCACTACACATCGCTCTTGGTGCTGACCGGCGAGCTGGTATGGTACGTGCTGGCCCGACGCTGGAAGGCGGGGAATGAAGGCGGCACCTCCTCCACACCTGAAGGAGGCCCCTCGCCCTATACCGCTTGGAAGTTGGCAGCCGATCTGGCCGTGGCCCTGGTCGGTACGCTACCCGGCTGGGGAGCCCTGGGCGAGGTGTATGGCCGCCGCGAAGTCTGGCGACAGATCATGGGGCCAGTGCGCGTCTCGCAACTGTTCACGCAGTTCAACTGGTTGACGCTCGTAGCCCCGGCCTGTGTGGTGGCGGCTGGAGCCTGGTTCATTCAGCGGCGATGGGCACGCGCGAACAACGTGCCGCCTTCGGACGAACCGCACGCGGAGCTGTCTAACGCCGCCTGGGCGGGTTTGTTGGCTTGCTGGTTCTTGGTGCCGCTGCTGTTGGTGTGGATGGCCACGGCCGCAGGCTTGTTGTCGCTGATGCTGCCGCGTTACCTGCTGATCATTGCGCCGGTGCCGGCGCTGGCCGCAGGCTGGCTGACCACGTTTGCCCGGCATCCTGGCCTGCGCATTGCGAGCGTGTTGGCTGTTTGCCTGTGGGCGACGTTGCAGACCTCGCCGCCATACGGCTACGTCCGCGAAGATTGGCGAGCGGCGATTGCCACGATCGAAGCACAGGAACGCTCCGTCGAGCAAGAAGGTTCGGACGATATGCCAGACGCGGTCGAATCTGCGCCGGTGGTCCTCTGGGCGGCGTTGGTCGAAGGCGGCGATCGCGATCGACTGGAACGCGACCAGCGGTTCCGCGAGTACCTCCTGTTCCCTCTGCAAGGTCATTACCGCTTCGAACGTGCCCGGCCGTTGGAACCGCTCGCCAACGCGGCGCCCGACAAACTATTGCCGGGGCTGTTGACCGATCGTCAGCGCGATTCGATCCGCAGCCACGGTTCGGCCTGGATCATTTACCGGGCGTGGCAACGCGATGTCAGCGAACACGCCGACACAATTGGCCAACAATTGGCCGAGCCCGGCGATACGTGGCAAGCCACTACAACCAAGGTCGGCCCGCTGGTTGTCGTCCGTCTGACCCGGACGATGGAGTAAGGGGATTATTCCGGCGGCTGTTCTTTGACCAGGCCGCTGATGCGTTTGAACTCGGGCGTGCCTGAGTACTCGCACCACTCGAACATGGCGGCTTCGGTGGTGGTCAGCACGGCTCCGGCCGCCTCCATTCGCCGCAGGGCGATTTCGTAATCGAGTGGGTAACGCGAGCCCACCGCGTCGACGGCCACGTACACGCGGAACATCTGGCCCAGCAGATCGAGCACGGTTTGCTGCACACAGACGTGGGCCTCGATGCCTGTAACCAGCAGCTTATCGATGCCGCGGTCGGTCAGCCCGGCAAACAGTTCGTCGCGCTCGCGGCAACTGAAGCAGCTTTTCTCCGGTACCGGCTGAGGGAGCCTGGCGGCAAGCTCGGGCACCGTGGGCCCCAGACCGCGCGGGTATTGTTCCGTGGCCAGGGCCGGCAGGCCCAGCGCCGCGGCGGCCTCGAGTAACCGGCGAATATTCCACACCAGGCGACGCTGGCCGGGAATCAGCGGGATCAGTTTCTCCTGCACGTCGACCACCAGCAGAGCGGTGTCGGTGCGCGACATCAATTCGGGGCTGCGAGCAATGGTCATCGGAACGGCCTACGTGGGAGTTCTCGCAACGCGGGGCGAAACTTAGCGGGGGCTACCACGACCAAGGCCCTATCCGGCTGGTCACCGGCCGCTACCGCCATGCCCATCCCAAGCTGCGCTACGTTGTCTTGCAGCAGATTAGCACGATGGCCGGGCGAGTCCATCCACGTTTGCAGAACGTCTTTCGGCGAGGCGGGCCGCGGGGGCGGTTCTGGACGCATCGACTCCACGTGGCCGCTCCGGGCTGCCCCCCTGCGAACCAGTCGGCCCGGCCGGGCAAATGCTGGCAATACCCCATTGGGGCGATCACAATTGCGGGCGGATTGGCCGCGCGGCGTGTTCCTGCGCTACCCTGCGGGAATGCACGCCAGCGAGCCAGTCTCGCAATGCGTCCCAACCGTCCTCGTAACCAGGAAGCCACCGCTCATGAACGGCAAAGTGATCACGGCATGCGTGCTTTCATTGGGACTGCTTGGCAACGTGGCCAACGCCCAGAAGCTTACGGCCAATATTCCGTATGTGGAGAACGGCCACGAGCGTCAGGTGCTGGATATTTACACGCCTGAGAAACCAGCCGGCGACAGCCTACCGGTGATGTTCTGGATTCACGGCGGCGGCTGGCAAACCGGCGATAAGAGCCGGGTGGGCATCAAGCCCAAGGTGCTGACCGAACGCGGTTACGTGTTTGTGTCGACCAATTACCGCCTGCTGCCCGACGTGGAGATGGACGAACTGATCCGCGACGTGGCCAAGTCGCTCGCCTGGGTTTACAAGAACATCGCCAAGTACGGCGGCGATCCGCAGCGGATCGTGGTGGCCGGGCATTCGGCCGGCGCACAGCTCGCCGCGATCGTGTGCATCGACGATCGCTACCTGAAGGAGGAGGGCGTGTCGATCGGCGTGCTCAAGGGCTGCGTGCCGGTGGACGGCGACACGTACGATATTCCCAAGATCATCATGACCGCCGAGCTGCGGCAGATGATCTACGGCGGCAACATGCCAACCTTTGGTCACCGGCAGAAGTTCGGCAACGATCCGAAGAAGCACGTCGATTTTTCGGCGGTAACGCATGTGGCCCCCAACAAGGGCATCCCGCCGTTCCTCATCCTGTACTTCACCGGCAACCCCGATACGACGGTGCAGGCTCACCGGCTGCAAGCCGTGTTGAAGGCGGCCAACATTCCGGCCAAGGCGTTTGGCAAGAGCGACACCAATCACGGTCGCCTAGCCCACGAGCTGGGCATGCCCGACGACCCGGCTACCCAGGAACTGTATAAGTTCCTCGATACTTACGTGGACAAGAAGTAGCGGCCGGTCCTCATCGATCGCGGACGCCTACCCGTGGATAGCCGCGCGCTGGTAAGGTCCGCACGCACAGCGGACCCTACGGGCGCATCAAAAAAGGTCCACACAAGCGGACCCTGCAAAAACAGCGGTAGGCTTAGGCCGGGTAGCTCCGAGCCACACAACGGCCTAAGCCTACGCCCACCGGCTCCAGATGTTTCCAACTGCGCTGATCGGGTGGTGCATGTCCGGCCAAGGCCGGGGATCGATCAGCTCAACGTTCTCCTTACCGACCGCAGAAGGCGATCGCCGCTGTCGGCGACTGGGGGTGGTCTCTTGTGCTACGCGGCGGACGTGTCCTCCCGTTGTCGGGTCGGACCGTGCCGCATGTAGACCAGTCACCCGCCGAGGGGCTGGTCGCTAAACCAGCTCCACGGCGAGACACAGAGCGTCGGACGCTCTGCCGACTGGTCGCCCCTTCTCAGTTCGCCTCCAAGTCGAAGTCGATCTGATTGACGCCGGGATTCACGGTGGCGGTCAGCGTCGTTTCCTCGTTGTACTTTTCCGGCACGCGAACCCGCGAATCGTCGTCCGCCGTGATCCTCACTTTGTGCTGGCCGAGTTCGGCGCCGGCACGGTGCCGGTCAAACCGCAGCGTGTATTCGCCTCGCTGGTTCGTGGTGCCGTACGAGGACTCGCCCTGTATGGGGTTGAACTCAACCAGGACGCCAGCTACGGGCTTGCCGCCCAACCGCACCGTGCCGTGCACCTCCGCCAATTCGGGTCCGTCGTTGCATCCGCTGAGGGTGATGGCCGCTGAAGCCAACGCGATGCCCAACAGGTGTCTTACGTGCAAGCGAACTTCCAAACGGTTCATCACGTTCTCCGCGTCAAAACTCACCCACGGTTTGGCCGTCGTTGCGACGGGCCAGCCGCTGATAGGTGCCCATGTTGGCAAGGTTAGGCTTACCCGGCTCGGCACCCGCGCCGGTGTTGTCAAAGTTGATGGTGTTGGGGATGAAGGCCACGTGGCCGTCAGCGAAGACGAACTGCGTGCCCTTGGGATGGTTGCTGCTGAAACCGCGGTTGCCTTCGGGGCCGGCGGCGTTGGGCTTGATGTTGGAGATCCCCAGAGCCTGGCGGAGTCCCCATTCGCCCGTACCGTTGTAGTTGCGGACGCCCACCCAGATGCCCGCGAAGTTGGCCCAGCAGCGTTCACCCACGAGGAAGGTATTGCTGGTGCCGTCCTTGATGTCCGAGATCTTGGTCTTGCTGTCCACCCAGAAGATCCCCCACGGATCGTTACGCGGGGTAATCCAGGTGCCGGTCTCGCCGTCGTAATCACCGTTGGCCCAGCGGGTGCCCTGGACGGCGATGTAGTTGGAGGTCGCCATCGGCGTGTCACCGTACCGGTCGTTGGTGAACGACCGTTCGTGGTTCAACTCAGGGCCGTCATCGCTGGGGCAGCGATAGATCGGCAGGTGCGTCTGCGGCAAGGACCGGAACTGTTCGTAGTCGATCATCAGGTCGTGCAGTTCCTGCGAATCGACCCGCATGGTGTTGCAAAGCTGCTCCTGTTCGAGGAACGGCAGGATATAGGTGCCCCAGCCCCAGGCCGCCCGACCTTTCGCGTGGTCGCGGCCGACCGAGCTCTTGGCCCCGTACGGGAAGCGGCCGTTGACGTCTTCGTAGTTCAACAGGGCCAGGCCGATGTTCTTCAGGTTACTGGCGCAGTGGGCTCGGCGTCCTGCTTCGCGGGCCGACTGGATCGCCGGCAGCAACAGGGCGATCAGGATGCCGATGATCGCGATCACGACCAGTAGTTCGACTAGGGTGAACCCGCGGCGGCGAGGCTTAATCGGGATGCGCGGGATGCGGAGGATTCGATGGACTGTCATGGGAAAACCTCATCCGTATCTGCTTGGTGTGAGTTACCTGGGTGAGCCGTGCTCCGCCCGCGAGGTCTGCGGGCGGGAGCGGCGATTTAGAACTCACCCACCGTCTGGCCGTCATCACGGCGGCCCAGACGCTGATACAGGCCCATGCTCGCCTGGCTGCCATCGGTCGCGTCGGCGTTGGTGTTGTCGAACTCGATGGTGTTGGGGATGAAGTTCACATGGCCGTCGGCGAAGACGAACAACGTGCCCTTGGGATGGTTGCTGCTGAAACCTTCTTCACCGGCCGAGGTGGGATCGTTCGGCTTGACGGTGACCAGGCCCAGGGTCATCTGCAGGGCATTGGCGCCCTTGCCGTTCTTGTTCTGCACGCCGATGTACACGGCGGCCTTATGGAACCAGTTGCGTTCACCCACGATGAACGTGTTGCTGGTGCCGTCCCGGAAGTCGGCCCAACGGAGCTTGCTGCCGGGCCAGAAGGCACCGCGCGGATCATTGTTGCGGTTGTTGTTCCACTCGTTGGCGGTGGTCCAGCGGACGCCCGTCACGCCCACGTAGTTCGAGGTGGCCACATCCACGCTGAAGTTGCCGAAGCTCCGCTTGTTGTTCAGCTCCGGACCTTCGTCACTGGGGCAACGGAACGCGGGCAGGTGCTCCTGAGCGAACCGGTGATTGTTGGTGTCGTTCAGAACGTCGGTCAGCGACAGGCTATCCACCTGCAGGTCGCGGTGCAGGGCTTCCTGCTCCAGCCACGGCAGCAGGTAAGCGGACCAGCCAAAGGCCGCGTTGCCCGAGTAGCTCACCCCCTGGGTGCCCGGCGGCAGATAGCCCAGCGCGTCGTGGTGCAGTTGGATGGCGGTACCGATCTGGCGAAGATTGTTCGAGCAGCTCGAACGGCGTCCTGCTTCGCGGGCCGATTGGATGGCCGGCAGCAGCAGTGCGATCAGGATCCCGATGATTGCGATGACCACCAGCAGTTCGACCAGAGTGAAACCCCGGCGGCGAACAGCGGGGACAACCTTCGAAATGGACATGGTATGACTCCTCAACGCTTTGCGAGTGAATTTCGAGACAGCTCGCCCACAAACGGGGCTGCTAAAGATTGCGAGATTGCGTGCGCGACCTTGCAATGTCGGCGGTGAACGTACTCACCGGGCTTGTGCCGGTGAGGCAGCGGCGGGTTAGCCGCTACAACACGCCGTACAGCAACACAGGACCCGGCAACAGAACCGCTGTGCCGTGGCAGCCGAAAGAGGAGTGCGGCGGCGATCAGGAGGCAGGATTGTCATTGGGTTCATGTACATACACGCATCTCTTCCTGAGAAAATTGCGTGTGCCTCCGGTGGTCCAGTTAGCAACGCGAGGAATGAGTGGCGGCCGGGACGAGGGTTGTTTTTTACTTGGGTGGTTCCCGGCGAGGTTTCACTTTGCTGCAGGCTTCTGATGGCCCGTGATGGTTGTGCCGCAGAAAAAGCAACCCGCGTGCCAATTGCGCCAGATGAAAGAATTGCCGCGATCACCGAGGTCGAAAAGGCAGCAAAATGAGCGCAAATCGCCGTTCCGTGAAATATGACGGGCAAGACTCCGTCACATGTCACGGAAAGCTAGAAAATATGCTGGGCGTGGCGTCACTCGTCGCGGAATCGGGCCCAATCGATCCCCAGCTTGCGCATGCGAGCCCGAAGCGTATGAGGATTAATCTGCAAGAGGGCCGCAGCTCCGCGGCGGCCTTCGATGCGGCCCTTGGTAGCGGCCAGGGCCGCTTCAATGTGGCGGCGAATGGCCTTGTCGAGCGACCAGTCGCTGCCCTCGGGTAACGACGTCGGGGCGGCGGCCGGCTTGGCTCGGGCCGGGGTGCCGTTGTTATCGAGAGTGCCTAGGGCCTTGGCGATTTCCAGGCATTTGCCGTTGCCCAGAATGGCCGCGCGATCGATCACCGCGCCAAGCTCACGGATGTTGCCGGGCCAGTCGTACGACTGCAGCAGCCGCAAATCTTCTGGCGTGGGGCGGCACGGGGCGAGGGTAAAGCGGGCCGCCGCCCGTTCCGCAAAATGCTCCGCCAAGGCCGGGATGTCTTCGGGGCGCTCGCGCAGGGGCGGTAGCAAGACGGGGAACACCGCCAGGCGGTACCAAAGATCTTCGCGGAACCGGCCTTCGCGAACCATGGTGGCCAGGTCGCGGTGCGTGGCCGCGACGACACGGACGTTGACGTGGATCGGGTGGCTGCCACCGACCCGTTCGACGAAACCGTCCTGCAATACCCGCAGGAATCGCACCTGGGCTTCCAGCGGCAGCTCGCCGATTTCGTCGAGGAACAGCGTGCCGCCGTCGGCCCGTTCGAACCAGCCTTGCCGGGTTTGCTCGGCGCCGGTGAAGCTGCCGCGTTCGTGGCCGAACAGGTGCGAGTCGATCAATTCGGGGGGGATCGCACCGCAGTTCACGCGGATGAAGGGCCCCTGGTGGCGAGGGCTGCGCACGTGCAGAGCCCGGGCGATCAGTTCCTTACCGGTACCGGTTTCGCCCAGGATCAGCACCGGCACGTCCGACTGGGCAACCAACTCCACGCGTTCCATCACGTGTTTCAAGCCGGTCTGCTCGCCCACGATGGTATCGCCCAGGTTGGTGCGTCCCAGGCGGCGAAGCAGTGCCCCGCGCTCGGCTTCGGCCGCTTCGCGGAGGCGGGCCATTTCATGGAGCCGCTGGTCGTTTTCCAGGGCCACGGAGAACGGCTCACGCAGCGCCTCCAGCACGCCGAGGTGTTCGTCCTCAAATTCACGGTCGGGCTGGGCCACCAGAAGCAGCACGCCTTCGGGCCCTTCGCGGCCAATCAGCGGGGCTGCCAGCACGTCGGCGTCAATATCCGGCGGCATCACATAACCGAGCATGCCGGTAAGCCGTTTGCCCCGCCGCAACAGCCGGCCACTGTTGGCCCAGGTTTGCAGGCGGCCGAACTCCTGGGAGGTGAACTCGCGGCGATTTTCCTTGATGGGGACGCCCGCATCGACCGGCGCCGCGGCGACGGTGGCGATGCTCGTCGTTTCGCGATCCAGGCGGCGGACAATGATTTGCGCCAGCGGCAGTTGCCGGGAGAGGAGCCGGGCGATGGTCAGGGTCGATTCGCCGATTTCGATGTGGCGGCATGCCTCGCGCCAGACTTCGAGCAGGATCTGTCGAAAACGCTGCATTGGGGGCCTTTCCCGTTAAATATGACGGAATCCCAGCATATTTAACAGCATGCACCCAGTCAATATCACGGAATTTTCCGGATGCACCGTAGCTAGCGGCCAGAGACTCCGCCGATCCCTCCCCGTTTTACGCAAACTAGCAAATGGCATGCAGTTTGCCTTTCCGTTCCGCTTCGAACGCGTCCCGGACGACTGGGCCAGACTCTTGCATTGCTACTCGATTGATCGACGTTGGAAGGGAATCGAACATGCTGATTCGCACTTTTGCCACGCTGGGTCTGCTCACGAGCCTGACGTTGCTCGGCGGCTGCAGCGGGCAATCCGGCAGCTCGGAACAAGGCGGCTCCGGGACCGCCGAGGTGACGCTGCTGAACGTGTCGTATGATCCCACTCGCGAACTCTACGCCGATTTCAATCAAGAGTTCGAGAAATACTGGCTCGAAAAGACCGGCCAGAAGGTCACCGTCGAACAATCACACGGTGGTGCCGGTAAACAGGCCCGGGCGGTGATCGACGGCTTGAAGGCCGACGTGGTTACGCTCGCTCTGGCTTACGATATCGACGTCATTGCCGAGCAGACGGGTTTGTTCCCCAAGGATTGGCAGACGCGGCTGCCCCACAACAGCTCGCCGTATACCTCGACCATCGTGTTCCTGGTGCGCAAGGGTAACCCCAAGGGCATCAAGGACTGGGATGACCTGGTGAAGCCGGACGTGCAGGTGATCACGCCCAATCCCAAGACCTCCGGCGGTGCCCGCTGGAACTACCTGGCCGCCTGGGGCTATGCCCTGCGGCAGAATGGTGGCGACCAGAACAAGGCCCGCGAGTTCGTGGCGGCCCTGTTCAAGAACGTGCCGGTGCTGGACTCCGGCGCCCGCGGTGCCACCAACACCTTCGTGCAGCGTAACATTGGCGACGTGCTCCTGGCCTGGGAGAACGAGGCGTTCCTCGCCCTGAAGGAGTACGGCCCGGACAAGGTCGAAATCGTGGTGCCCTCGGTCAGCATCCTGGCCGAGCCGCCGGTGGCCGTCGTCGATAAGAATGCCGAGGCGCACGGCGCGCTCGACGTGGCCAAGGCCTACCTCGAATACCTCTACTCGCCGGTGGGCCAGCGCGTGGTGGCCAAGCACTATTACCGGCCCGTTTCGCCCGAGTATGCCGATCCCGAAGATACGAAGCGGTTCCCGCAGGTGGAGCTGTTCACCATCGATGAGGTGTTCGGGGGCTGGCACAAGGCCCAGAACGAGCACTTCAACGACGGCGGCGTGTTCGACCAGATTTATGTCCCCGGTAACTAAGAAGGTCTAATGTCCAACATCGCCGCTCGACTGGCAGGAGGCCCGTCGTGAGTCTGGTTGCCCGCAAACGGAATGTCCTGCCCGGCTTCGGGCCCACCCTCGGGTTTACGCTGTTCTACCTGGGGGTGATCGTGCTGCTGCCGCTCTCGGCGCTGTTCCTCAAGAGCGCTGGTCTGGGGTGGTCGCAGTTCTGGAAGATCGTTACCGAGCCGCGCGTCGTGGCCTCCTACAAGCTGACCTTCGGCGCGTCGCTGATCGCTGCGTTGATCAACGCCGTGTTCGGTCTGATGGTCGCCTGGACGCTGGTCCGCTACCGCTTCCCGGGCAAGAAGGTCATCGACGCGCTGGTCGATCTGCCCTTTGCGCTGCCGACGGCCGTGTCGGGCATCGCGCTGACGGCGATCTACGCCCCCAACGGCTGGATCGGCCAGTACCTCGAACCGCTGGGCATCAAGGTCGCGTTTACGCCCCTGGGGATCACCATCGCGCTGATCTTTGTGGGGCTGCCGTTTGTCGTGCGGACGCTCCAGCCGGCCATCGCCGAGTTGGAGAAGGAGCATGAAGAGGCGGCGGCCAGCCTGGGGGCGACGCGGTTCCACGCGTTCACGCGGGTCATTTTGCCGGCCATTCTGCCGGCGCTGCTCACGGGCTTTGCGATGGCGTTCGCCCGGGCCTTGGGCGAATACGGCTCCGTCGTATTTATCGCCGGCAATATGCCGATGAAGACGGAGATCACCTCGCTGTTGATCGTGACCAAGCTCGAGCAGTACGACTATCCCGGCGCCACGGCCATCGCCACGGTGATGCTGATGGCGTCGTTCGTGCTGCTGCTGACGATCAACATGCTCCAGTACTGGGCGGGCCACCGTCATCAAGGAGTTGCCTGAGCATGAGCGCTGCTGTCGCACCGCCGATAACCCGCGTGAACCCGGCGACGGTTCGCGCGGCCACCGACGAGCCGCTGGGGGTGAAGATCCTGCTGGTGACCGTGTCGGTGCTGTTCCTGGGGTTGTTCCTGGTGGTCCCGCTGGCGGCCGTGTTCGGCGAGGGCCTGCGCAAGGGCCTGGGCGCCTATTGGGCCAGCGTGACCGATCCGGCGGCCCTGGCGGCGATCAAGCTGACACTGATTACCGCCGGCATCGCCGTGCCGCTGAACCTGGTGTTCGGCGTGGCCGCGGCCTGGGCGATCGCCAAGTTCAATTTCCGCGGCAAGAGCGTGCTGATTACGCTGATCGATCTGCCGTTCGCCGTGTCGCCGGTGATCTCCGGTTTGATCTACGTGCTGCTGTTCGGCATGCAGGGCTGGCTGGGGCCATGGCTGCAATCGCATGGCATCCAGATCATCTTTGCCGTGCCGGGCATTGTGCTGGCCACCATCTTTGTCACCTTCCCGTTTGTGGCCCGCGAGCTGATTCCGCTGATGCAGGCCCAGGGCACGGACGAGGAATACGCGGCCCTGACGCTGGGGGCCAGCGGCTGGCAGACCTTCTGGCGGGTGACGCTGCCCAACATCAAGTGGGGCGTGCTGTATGGCGTAATCCTGTGCAACGCCCGGGCGATGGGCGAGTTCGGCGCCGTGTCGGTGGTGTCGGGCCACATCCGCGGCAAGACCAACACCGTGCCGCTGCACGTGGAGATTCTCTACAACGAATACAACTTTGTCGCCGCGTTCGCGGTGGCTTCGCTTCTGACGCTGTTGGCGCTGGTCACCCTGGTGGTCAAGACCATCGTTGAACACCGCTTGCAGCTCGAACTGAAAGAATCGACTCAAACGCCTTCGGGCGAGGCATAGATCCATGAGTATCGAAGTCAAGCATATCTCCAAGACGTTCGGCAACTTCACCGCCTTGCACGACGTCAGCCTGCGGGTGAACGATGGCGAACTGGTGGCCCTGCTGGGGCCATCGGGCTCGGGCAAGACGACGCTGCTGCGGATCATTGCCGGTCTGGAAGTCGCCGATCCGAACCCGGCGAGCGAAATCCTGTTCGACGATTCGAGCGTGACCGAGCGCCCCGTGGGCCAGCGACGCGTGGGCTTTGTGTTCCAGCACTACGCGCTGTTCCGCCACATGACGGTGTTCGAGAACATCGCCTTTGGCCTCCGCGTGCGGCCGCGCGCGCTGCG
>Ga0207864_1000210_pt1 | contig 93066 bp, 69 predicted proteins | sample HigsolmetaAR202D_FD_184834 | JGI IMG/M metagenome (GOLD analysis project Ga0207864, IMG submission 184834) | Ionic liquid and high solid enriched microbial communities from the Joint BioEnergy Institute, USA - AR20-2-D (SPAdes) (version 2) ...
CTGGGGGAAAGGGGGACGTGTGCCCGCAGCGCGGCCGACTGATGCCCTCTCAGCCTCTCCGGCCAACGAAACTGGGGCCACCAGCGCCCGGCGGCGGTCAGCCCGCCACCCGAGCGAAATCGAGGCTCAGTCCTCAGTTCTTCAGCAGACGCGGTCGGGCCCACGACGACTCGTGGTTGCTTCTGTAAGAGGCTCCAGGCTCCAGGCTCCAGGCTCCAGGAGAAGAGCGGCTTTCGCGGAGCCCTGCGGTGCCAACGGAGGGATTCGCACCCTCAACCGAGCCGGGTTTGAGCCGGCCGCCTCTGCTGATTGGGCTACGTTGGCAATCGAACCCGCCGAGGCCTGAGGCCTCTCCCCGCGCGGCCGAGATCCGCTCTCCCTGGAGCCTGGAGCCTGGAGCCTGGAGCCTGAAGTCCCGTCGCTACGGGCAGAGTCGAACTGCCTGGGCCGCGCTCATGAGGCGCGCCCTCCTCCGAGGATCGCAGCGGCTCGTGCGACGACACCGAGCAAGCTGCAAGCTGCACGGATGGTCGACGGAGCGGTGACCGAGAGTCGCACTCGGATCTCGAGCGTGGCGGGCTCGCGTTCTACTCTTGAACCATCACCGCAAAGACCGCGGGCGCGGGTGGGGCCGCCCGAGGGAGTTGCACCCTCCTCGTTCCTCGCTACCAATGAGGTGCCCCGCTGTCTGGGCGTGGGCGGCTCGCAGCGGACCGGACCGTGAGGAGGTCTCGGTCCCGGCGTTCCCGACGGGATTCGAACCCGTGTTCCTGGAGTGAGAATCCAGTGTCCTTGGCCGTCTAGACGACGGGAACCCGAGCGGTACCTTCGCCGGGACTCGAACCCGGACGACGAGCTTCGGAGGCTCGTTCCTGAATCCGTCAGGACGAAGGCGTCGGTCTCCTCGCCAAGAATCGAACTTGGACAATCGGTTTCGTAGACCGATGCGTGGCGCCACCACGACGAGGAGAGGGTGGACACGACGAGCGCGCGCGGCGCGCTCACCGTGACCGGCGGAAGAAAGAGGTCTCGAACCTCACACCCTTCGATCGAGGGTGCGCACTCCTTTCGAGGGAGGCCTGGCTCCCAGCCAGTTTTTCTTCCGAGCCCGGAGGTGGTCGGTGAGGGAATCGAACCCCCTACGCGGAGCTCTTCAGGCTCCCGCTCTACCTTTTGAGCTAACCGACCTCGCGGAGGAAGGCAGAGGACTCGAACCTCACGCGGTCGTCCGCGCGAATCGTGTTCCAGACGATCTCCGAACCTCTCGGATTTGCCTTCCCGATGCGGTCAGGACGGCAGGATTCGAACCTGCGATCTCCAGTCCCCCAGACTGACGCTCTTGCCTGGCTGAGCTACGCCCTGAGGTCGAGGGGCGGCGCGCCCCTCGGAAGTAGGTGGTCCAGTTTTTCCGTCATGGACCAGGACGCGGGAGCAGCGCCGACGCGATCGACGCCGCGGAGACCGCCCGTGGCGGTCACGCGGAGAGCGGCTCCGACGCGCAATGGCCGTCGCAGTACGGCTGCCAGATGTCGGGCAGGTCACCCTCCTCGAGGCGGATCGGCGGCACGACGGGCAGCGAGCTCGGCTTCTTCGGCTGCCGAAGCAGCTTCATTCCAGCCTGCTCGGGCGTGCGGCTCCCCTTACGGTCGTTGCACGCGTAGCAGGAGGTGACGATGTTCTCCCAAACCGTCTTTCCTCCCTGCACGCGCGGGATGACGTGGTCGTAGTTGAGCTGCTTGAGAGGCTTCCTCTCTCCGCAGTACTGGCACCGGAACTTGTCGCGCAAGAAGACGTTGATGCGCGAGAAGCGGACCGACTGCTTCGTGGAGACTGCCCCCTTCTTCAGGCGAACCACGGCCGGGGCACGCATCGAGAGGCTCGGGGCGTGGAGCTCCGCGTCCCACGTCTCGATGACGTCGACCTTGCCGAGGTAGGCGAGAACGACAGCGCGTTGCCACGAGATGATCTTGTGCGGCGCCATCCAGGGGGTCAGCATCAACGTGCGCATGGGTCACCTTCTCTTTCTCTTCCTCACTGCTCGATCTCCTTTGCGGAGGTCTCGACGTCGTACGAGACGACGTCGCAAGCTCGATGGATGAGCGACGAGGAGGTGGCCGGAGAGAAGTCGCGCAAGTGTCACCGGAGGGAGTCGAACCCTCAAACTCCACGACGGAGCCCAGCATCTCGAGCTGGCGTGTATCCCAGTTCCACCACGGTGACGGATCGCGTCCGCGTCGCTTCGAGCGATGGTTGGACGTCGGTGCCGACGGAGGGATTCGAACCCTCACGATGCAGAGGTTCTGAGCCTCCAGCCTCTACCGAGTTGGGCCACGTCGGCGTACGAGAAACGTTCTTCGGTCTGCGCAGGAGGATTCGAACCTCCAATCTCTCCGACCCGAACGGAGCGCTCTAGCCAGGTTGAGCCATGCGCAGGTGGACCCGTCGGGAGTCGAACCCGCTCGGTCTGCTTGCAAAGCAGCCCTCTCCTCCCCGGAGACGAGCCCGTGGACGAATGCGTCGTCCGGTACGGCGCGCAGGAATCGCACCTGCCTCCTCCTGCTCGTCATGCAGGCGCAGTCACTAGACTGCCGGCGCCGCGCATCCGTGGATCACCTGCGAATCGAACGCAGTGCAGGCTCCTTATCAGAGAGCCCAGGGTGACCAACCCGTCGTGATCCGAGAGCCGAGAGGGAGTCGAACCCTCGCGCGCCGTTTTGCAGACGGCGATCCTCCCCGGAGAATCGGCTCGAAAGAGCCGCCGTGACGCGACGATCGGAGCGGGCAGAGGGACTCGCACCCTCGTTCTCGGTTTGGAAGACCGAAGTCCTACTGCTTGGACGATACCCGCATGGGTGGAACCGGCCGGAGTTGCACCGGCAACCTCCTCGATGCCATCGAGACGCTCTCCTCGCTGAGCTACGGTCCCGAGCGACGGTGGAGCGACGGGGAATCGCACCCCGATTTCTGCGATGCGAACGCAGCGTTCTCCTGTTGAACTACCGCCCCGCTCGGCGGGCCGCGAAGGAATCGAACCCTCTCTCCGGGGGTTGGAAGCCCGGCCGGTCACCATGACTCTGCGACCCATGTCGTCGGCGCCCCGTACGGGAATCGAACCCGTCTCACTCCATGGACAGTGGAGCTGCGACGCCAGTCGCATCACGGAGCAATCATCGAAGAGGGATTGGCTGGAGCCCTCGGTGTCCCCGGCAGGAGTCGAACCTGCGTCGACCGGCTCAGGAGGCCGGCGCCTATCCGCTCGGCCACGAGGACTCGCATGCGGCGGGGTAGCGTACGGGAATCGAACCCGTCTCCACTGATTCACAGTCAGCCCTCGTCACCAGACGAGCAACACTACCGTGTAGAGTGCAATCAATCGTTCTCGCGGTCGGCTCTGTCGACCGCTGGTGCTCCCGATCGGAATCGAACCGATCCCTTCCGCTTGAAAGGCGGAGATCCTGACCACTGGACGACGGGAGCGAGCTCGAAGCTCGATGGAGCCCACGTCCGGATTCGAACCGGATCCTCCCGGGTACAAACCGGGCGCTCGACCGTTCGAGCCGCGCGGGCGCCTCTTCTCGTCTTCGTGGAGCCCACGTCCGGATTCGAACCGGATCCTCCCGTGTACGAGGCGGGTGCTCGGCCGATCGAGCTTCATGGGCAAGGTGCTCGCGGTGCGCACGTCTTCGGATCGAAAGAGCGCGCCGGCGCGAGCGGATGGGAGTCGTGCCCCGCTTCGAGCGGGGACGTGGCTCCAGCGGAAGGAATCGAACCTTCTAGAGGCCGGTTAACAGCCGGCTGCCTGACCATTCGGCTTCGCTGGAACGTCCGCTCGGTCGCGCACGCGCGTGCTGCTGCCGACTCACCATGTCCGAGCTCTCTCGAGGCGGAACGGTGAAGCGGTCAGCACGCGCGTACGCGACGAGCCTTGGCGCCGAGTTGTCATGGAGCGAGGCCCTTCGACGGAGCGGGGGCTCCGTGAAGAGGCGTGCAGCTCCGGGCACAGGATTCGAACCTGTCTTCCTGGTTTCAGAGACCAGTGTCCTGCCAGCTAGACGATCCCGGAGTAGAGGCGCGCGCGCGCGAGGCGCACGTCGCCGTCGCCGCGTCGAGCGATGGAAGTCGTGCTCGAGCAGCGGTAGGTCCGGAGGGGGTCGAACCCTCACCACCCCGGTTAAGAGCCGGGTGCGCTTCCAGTTACGCTACGGACCTGCGAGGGGAGAGCAGAACGATGCGTCGTGCGTGCGTCGTCACGGAACGAGCGCGCCGTTGCAGTGCTCGACTCGGAACGTGTCGCGCGTCGAGGGCGAGGAGAGAGCGGTGGGACGCGAGGGACTCGAACCCTCATCCCTCGGGGTAAAAGCCCGGTGCTCTCCCGACTGAGCTAGCGTCCCGGCGCCTCGGCGAGCGAGAAAGTAGAATTGAGATGCGCCGTTTCATGGGCTTGTTCTCGGTTTGAAAATAACGATTGAGTATGCTCGGTATCTGGAACTGATCGGAGGCGATGGGCACACCGAGCCCAGGAGCCCGACGCGAGCGGGCGACCTCTGCCGTAGCCGTGAGGCGCTGCTTCGCGTCAGGGACGGACGCCGCACATCGGGCGCCGACTCGTTGCGGCGCTCCTCGGGTCGCTCGACCGGGACCCTCGGCGGGAGCTTCGGCTCGGGCGCGTCGGGCCAGAAATGCCGAGAGGCCGCGTCGGGTTTCCCCGGGCGGCCTCTCTACGGCTCCGAAATTGGAGACAGTGCGAGTGACCGCTAGGGGCCGCCCTCCTGCTTTGCCGGGTTCGTGCACGTACCCGAACGCCGGGTGGAAGGGACGGTGGACATGAGGCCGCCGATCTGCCCGAGGGAGGATTGGCCGAGGCAGGAAAGGCTGCCGCGATCGGCGAACAGGGCGCCGTGATGGAAGGACGAGCCGCCGTAGGACGGGGCGCACCCCAACCGCTCCGACTCCCGCCATCCACGGAGGGAGAACGAGGCGTTCCACGCCGGCGCCGCGGGCTTCTCCGCGAGCGCGACGCAGAACGGACTGCCGCGCCGAAGCGCTTCGGAAGCCGTCCTGTTGTCTCGAGCGGAGAGAATCACGCGAGCTTTGCACGTCCGGGGTCTCCGGAACGCGCCTCCAGGTGGAAAGGTGACAGGTAGACGCTCCAGACAGGAGCGTGATTCACCTATAGCCTGCCTTTTCGACTCGCGCAAGCATTTAAATCGAAAAAGTGTCCTTCCGGCGACTCTCGACGGCGATCGAACAAACGCGATTGTTCTTCCGTCGTTCGTCCGCGTTTGCTGTCGAGCTGCCTCTCCGAAGCGCGAGCCGAGCCCGACCGGAGAGCTCGAGCCCGCGAGGAGCGTCGAGGCGCCTGGCCCGGGCCAGGCCGAATCTGGCCGGGCCATGGTGTCACCGGCGGAAGATCGCGGAATCGTTCGCACGCGATACGGCACGCGCGTCGCTACTGCCGCGGGCATGCTGGCCATCGCGCAGAGTGCCGTGCTCGTGGGAATCGCTTCTCACCCCGTTCGCGTGGAGGTGCAGGCGACGCGGGGGATCCCGACGTTCGAGCTCGTGGGGTTGGCGGAAGCCGCCGTGCGCGAGAGCCGCGTGCGCGTGAAGAGCGCGCTCGCCGGTGTCGGCGTCGACATCAGCGAGTATCGCGTGACGGTCAACCTCGCGCCCGCGGACGTGAAGAAGAGCGGGAGCGCGTTCGATCTCGCGATCGCGCTCGCCACGCTCGTCGCGCTCGAGGTCCTGCCGCCCGCGTCGATCGAAGACGTGCTCTTGCTCGGCGAGCTCTCGCTCAACGGCGCCGTACAGAGCTTGCGAGGGGTCGTCGCGCACCTGCTCGGCGCCAAGGCACGCGGCGTGTCGCGTGCGATCGTGCCGCGCGCGAACGAGCACGAGTCGTCGCTGATCGACGGCGTCGAGGTGGAGCTCGCCTCGTCGCTCGCGGAGGTCGTCGCGGCGCTCCGCGGCGGCGGCGCGCTCCCGCGTCCGCGCCCGCCGTCGCGTGAGCTCGTGCGCCGTCCGATGGACGATCTCGCCGACGTCCGCGGGCAGCACGCGGCGCGGCGCGCGCTCGAGATCTGCGCGTCCGGCGGGCACAACCTGCTCATGATCGGCCCGCCCGGCGCTGGGAAGACGATGCTCGCCCGGCGCATGCCCGGCATCCTCCCGGCGCTCTCGCGCGACGAGGCGCTCGAGGTGATGGCCATCCACGGCGTCGCCGGGTTGCTCGGCGATGCGCTGCAGGTCGAGCGTCCCTTCCGTGCGCCGCACCACACCGTCAGCGACGTCGCCCTCGTGGGAGGAGGCGAGCACGCGCGCCCCGGCGAGGTGAGCCTCGCGCACAACGGCGTGCTGTTCCTCGACGAGATCCCGGAGCTGCGCCGGAGCGCGCTCGAGGCGCTCAGACAGCCGCTCGAGGACGGCTTCGTCACCGTCTGTCGGATGAAGACGATGGCGACGTTCCCCGCGAGACCGCTCCTCGTCGGCGCGATGAACCCGTGCCCGTGCGGCAACCGCGGCGACGGCACCGGGCGCTGCACCTGCAGTCAGGAGGCGGTACGCAGCTACCGACGGCGGCTCAGCGGCCCGCTGCTCGATCGCCTCGACTTCCACGTGGCGCTCCCGCGCGTCGACGTCGCCGACCTCGAGTCGGCGGAGCGCGGCGAGTCGAGCGCGACCGTGCGCGCTCGCGTCGAGAACGCGCGTCGCATCCAGCGCGAGCGCTTCCTCCGCGGCGAGGTCTCGGCCGAGGTCAACGCACACCTGAAGCAGCGCGACGTGGAGCGCGTGTGCCGGCTCGACGCCGAGGGCAAGCGGATCCTCGCGCAGGCCGTCGAGCGGCGCGGGCTCTCCGCGCGCGCATACGGGAAGGTCCTGCGGGTCGCCCGGACCATCGCCGACATGGAAGGGGCGGTGGCGATCGCAGCGAGGCACGTCAGCGAGGCGGTCGCAGGCCGCGTGCTCGATCGCGATCGAGCGAACGGGCGCTCGGCGGTGGCGTCGGACGCGGCCTGAGCCGGCGCCGGGCGCTCGCGTCGAACGCGAAGCGAGCCGGCGGCGCGCTCGCGAGGCGGCGCGCTGCGTCCTGCGGCCGGCCGTGCGCGGCCGGGCCGATCCCGCTCGTGAACGAACCGCACACGCCGCGGCTCGCCGGCTGCGTGGGCTTCGACAAGGCGAGGAAAGGAAGGAGACGGAGAGACATGCTCGAGCAGCTCGCAGAGAAGATGAAGGTGCTGAAGGGCGTCATCGTTTCGGTGGAGAAGCAGTTCGGGAAGGGCGCGATCATGGCGCTCGGCGACGAGGGAGATCTCGAGCCGGTGCCGACGATCTCGACCGGATCGCTCGCGCTCGATCTCGCGACCGGGATCGGCGGCTATCCGCGCGGCCGGGTCGTCGAGGTGTACGGCCCGGAGTCGAGCGGGAAGACGACGCTCACGCTCCACGCGATCGCGCAGGCGCAGCGCGCCGGAGGCGTCTGCGCGTTCATCGACGCCGAGCACGCTTTCGACGTCGCCTACGCGCGTGCGATCGGCGTCGAGACCGACAGGCTGCTGGTCTCGCAGCCCGACACGGGCGAGCAGGCGCTCGACATCGTGGACATGCTCGTGCGCTCCGGCGCGATCGACCTCATCGTCATCGACTCGGTCGCCGCGCTCGTGCCGCGCGCCGAGATCGAAGGCGAGATGGGCGACGCCCACGTGGGCTTGCAGGCACGCCTCATGAGCCAGGCGCTGCGCAAGCTCACCGCGATCGCGCACCGGACGAACACCGCGATCATCTTCATCAACCAGCTCCGCCAGAAGATCGGTGTGACGTTCGGCAACCCCGAGACGACGACGGGCGGCAACGCGCTCAAGTTCTACGCGTCGATGCGCCTCGACGTCCGGCGCATCGGCCAGGTCAAGGTCGGCGACGAGCTCGTCGGGCACCGCACGCGGGTCAAGATCGCGAAGAACAAGATGGCGCCTCCTTTCACCGAGGCGGAGTTCGAGATCCGCTACGGCAAGGGCATCGACGGCCTCGGCGAGCTGCTCGACCTCGGGCTCGCGCGCGGGCTCATCGAGCGGAGCGGAAACCACCTCGCGTTCGCGGGCGCGACGCTCGGCAACGGCCGCGAGCGCAGTCGTGAGACGATCGCGAGCAGCCCCGAGCTCCAGACGACGCTGCGTCAGGCCATCCTCGCATCGGGACCGGTGCGGCCGGGTCGCCGCGCCGAGGCCGAAGCGTAGCGTCCGGCGGTCCACCGGAAGCGCGCGCCGGTGACCGCGAGACGAGGCGAGGCGAGGCGGTCTCCTCCGAGCAGCGGGCTCGGGGCGCTCCACGAGCGAGCCCCCCCGAGAAGCTCCTCGTCGCGAGGCCGCCTCGCCTCCGGCGGCGTGGGCGCGCCCGAGCGCGTGCGGTCGCGCGCAGCTCGCGCGTGCTCATGCGCGCCCATGCCTTCCGCGAGCGTCCGTCGCCGCGGCGGCATCGTTCTTGGTTCGCCCGGATGCATGAAGAGCGCTCCCCGAGCGGACCCGCGAGCCCAGGCGAAGGCGCCGCCGTTCCGAGACCGGCCGCAGTCGGCGCCGGGACACGAGTGGAAGATGAAGGACAAGCCGGACCACGGCGAGACGAGCTACCGCGGGCATGACAGACTTCACGGTCGCGTGGCGCTCGTGACCGGGGCGGACAGCGGGATCGGGCGCGCGGTGGCGCTGGCGTTCGCTCGCGAAGGGGCGGACGTCGCGATCGGGTACCTCGACGAGCACGAGGACGCGCAACAGACCGAGCGGCTCGTGAAGGACGCCGGCCGCAAGGCCTTGCTCGCTCCGGGTGATCTCGCCGACACGGCCGAGTGCGGTCGCGTGGTGGATGCCGTCGTCGAAGCGTTCGGTCGGATCGACATCCTGGTGAACAACGCCGCCTTCCAAGGGAAGAGCGTCGAATCGATCGAGGAGCTCGTCCCCGAGCGGGTCGAGCGGACGTTCCGCGTCAACGTCATCGCGATGTTCGAGACGGTGCGCCGGGCGTTGCCGCACATGCCCGCGGGCGGGAGCATCATCAACGTCGCGTCCATCCAGGCGTACCAGCCGCGGTTCGGCATCCTCGACTACGCAGCGACGAAGGGCGCGATCGTGACCTTCACGAAGGGCCTGGCGCAGGAGGTCATCAAGCGCGGCATCCGCGCGAACGTCATCGCGCCGGGGCCCGTGTGGACGCCCATCGTCGTGCAGTCGTTCGACGAAGAAGAGGTGAAGCGCTTCGCCGAGAGCTCGCCGATGGGCCGGCCGGCGCAACCCGCCGAGATGGCGCCGGCGTTCGTGTTCCTGGCGAGCGACGAGGCGAGCTACGTGAACGGGGAGGTCCTCGGGCTCACCGGAGGCAAGCCGCTCGCGTGAAGGCACGGGCGATCGCAGGCCCGTCGCGATAGCTGCTCGGTCACTGCGCCTTCGCGGGCGCAAGCGTCGCGGCGTGCGACGCCGCCTCGACGGCGTCTTGCTCGTCCCAGCGCTCCTTCAGGTACGGGTAGATGGTCTCGCCCATCGCGTGGAGCTGCCGGATGTGCGCCTTGGCGCTCGTTCCCTCGTAGCCCTTGATGTGGAAGCTCCCGTCGTCGACGACGTAGAACTGGCGCATCTCGCGCGGGCCGATCGCGACGGCGGGCGTCTTCTCGAGCTGGAGGATCTCGAGCAGCTTCGCCACGCACTCTTGGACGCTCGGGTAGGGGCCCGTCGGGATCGTCGTGTGCGTGATCGCGAAGAGCTTCTCTCCGCGGCGCGCCGCCTCCGCGAACTTCTTGAACTTCTCGAGCGACCGCGGGTCGATGGTGCGCTTCTTCGGCTCCCTGAAGGCGGTGAAGAAGCCGTCGGCGAGGAGGATGGCGTCGACGCGCTCGGCGACGTCGTCGGTCAGCACGCGCGCGATGGAGCTGAAGCCCGCGCTCCATGCGGAGAGGGCGAGGCGGCGGAGCTGCGCGTCGCCGGCGCGGCCGCTCTTCATGATCTCCGCGTGTGCGTCGGCGAGCAGCCGCTCGAACGCGTCGGGCGACTTGAAGGCCTTCGAGTACGGCGTCGTGCCCGCGCCGAGGTTCACGCTCACGACGGCGACGTTCAACCCGGCCTGCTCGATGTTCGCCTCCTGCCAGCGACCGAGGCCGTGGAAGTGGACGAGCAGGTCGTAGCCACCGCGCCTGGCCGTGAACCACGGCGGGATGTAGAGCTCCGCGCCCTTCCCGAGGCTCGCTCGGTAAGGGGGCGGCGCGAGGTCCTTCGGCGTGACGACCTCCGCGGTCCGTGGAGCGCGCGTTGCCGGAGGCGTGGAGGTGGGGGCGGGAGCCCGCGGTCGATCGTGGGAGCAGCCCTCACACGCGACGAGGGCGAGGAAGAGAGGGGTCAGCCTCGCCACTCGAAGCGGATAGGAAAGCCTGAACGGAAGGCGGCTGCGTACCGACATCGACGTGGGGCGCTTCGCCCCCGAGGCGAGAAAAATCCGATGGCGAGGGAGCGCATCGGAGATCGCCCGCGCGGCAATTTTCTTTCGTGGTTTCAGCGATTCAGAGGCGAGTGAGTGAGCGAGACAGCAGGGGTGATGGTCAGCCGCCTCAGGGGTGCGCCCACGTTGCTCCACGCGCGAACCGGATTTTGCCGGAAGTTCGCGGGGGAGCAAGTTAGCGGTCTTCGGGCATCACCCTTGCTACCCCACATTTGGTCATGCCGAAGGGGCGAGGGGACCCTCCGTGGGTGTCCTGCGCTGGCTCGGCTCGGCATGCGCTCTCCCAAACGTCTGCTAACGAAACTGGCCCCTCACGCTCCTGGGCGGCGGCGGCCCCGTTTCTTCGAGTGAGAGAACGTATGGCTCATCCGAAAATCCCGGCGCGACCTCAGACTCCCTCGGCGCCCGTCCCTCCGATGGCGCCCCAAGTCCCGCAGACGAACCGCAACGCATCGGGGATTGCCCCGAGGAGCCCGCAGGCGCCGCTCCCGCCCAGCGTGCCGCCGCCGCCTCCGGTTCCGACCAACCTCGGAGCCCCCGCGAGCACGCCGGCGCCGAGCGCGCCGCCGCCTCCGCTTGCCGGCACGCAGGGACTGGCCACGACTCCGAGCACGGCTCCGAGCGCGACGCCGAGCACGGCTCCGAGCGTGCCGCCGGCGAACCCCACGCTCCCGGACGTGACGGATCGCCCGACGGGCAAGAGCATCCACACCGTCCGTCAGCTCATCGAGACGGTCGCCGTCCCGCGCATCACGCTCGTCGTCGAGCGCGAGGGCGGGATGCCGGTGCAGCGGACGATCGTGCACGACGGCGACCTCTGCAAGATCGGCTCGCACGCCTCGAACGACATCGTCCTTCGCGATCCGATGGTCTCGCGCTTCCACTGCCGCCTCGTTCGCGAGGACGGCGTGTGGCGGCTGCGTGACTCCGGCTCGATGAACGGGACGAAGCTCGACGGCGTTCGCGTCCGCGACGCGGACGTGATCGAGGGCGGCGTGCTCGGCATCGGCGACTCCATCGTCCGTGTCCGCGCCGGCGCTCCTCAGAAGGAAGACGTCGTGCCGATGGTGCCGTCGTTCGGCGCCCTCGTCGGCACGAGCCTCCCGATGCGCCGGCTGTTCGCCCTGCTCGAGAAGATCGCCCAGAGCGACATCAACGTGCTCATCGAGGGCGAGAGCGGCACGGGCAAGGAGCTCGTCGCGACCGAGATCGTCCAGCGCAGCGCGCGTGCGGACAAACCGTTCGTCGTCGTCGACTGCGGGGCGATCAGCCCGAGCCTCGTCGAGAGCGAGCTGTTCGGGCACGTGCGCGGCGCGTTCACCGGCGCCGACCGCGATCGCATGGGCGCGTTCGAGGCCGCCGACGGCGGTACGGTCTTCCTCGACGAAATCGGCGAGCTCCCGCTCGAGCTCCAGCCGAAGCTTCTGCGTGCCCTCGAGGCCCGCGAGATCCGGCGCGTCGGCGAGACGCGCGCTCGCCGCGTGAACGTCCGCGTCATCTCCGCGACGAACCGCGATCTCGAGCGCGAGGTCAACAAGGGTCGCTTCCGCGAGGACCTGTACTTCCGCCTCGCCGTCATCAGCGCCCGCGTGCCTCCGCTCCGCGAGCGCCTCGATGACCTGCTCATCCTCGTGCGGACGTTCCTCCAGCAGCTCGGCGTGCCCGAGGAGGAGCGCCTGTTCCCGCCGCAGGTCATCGCCGAGATGGCGAAGCACGATTGGCCGGGCAACGTCCGCGAGCTCCGCAACTACGTCGAGCGCAGCGTCGTCCTCCAGTCCGCGACGCCGACGCTCCGTCGCGGCGGAGGTCCGATGCCGCCCGCGAACGGCCCGATCAACGGCATCGACCTGTCGGTCCCGTTCCGCATCGCGAAGGACGCGGTCATCGACTCGTTCGAGCGCAGCTACCTCTCGCAGCTCCTCGAGGCCGCCGGCGGCAACATGAGCAAGGCCGCCCGCATGGCCGGCATGGACCGCATGTACCTCCACCGCCTCGTGCAGAAGCACGGCCTCCGCGGCAATCGCAACAGCAGCGGACCGCCGGGCGAGCACCAGGGGATCCGCATCAATCCCGTGAAGGATTGAGCGGGCCGACGATTCGCCCGACGAAGAAGGGCGACGACGCGAAGGGATGCGTCGTCGCCTTTTTCTCTTTCTCCTCGACGGCGCGCCGGCTCAGCGCTTCTTCGGCCGTACGACGCTGAGCACGAGGGCGACGTCGTTCTTGCCGAGCTCGCCGGTCACCACGAGCGCGACGACGTAGCCGATCGCGATCACCGGCGCGATGGCGATCGTGAGCGCCTTGCCGACGAAAGGCAGGTACATGCCGATCGACGTCGCCACGGCGACGCACGCGCCGACGCGGAGCGCGGTCATCGGAGGCACGAACGCGCCCGCGACGCGGCGCGCGTGGAAGACGCCGAAGCAGAGCGAGGTGCCGAGCGCGAGGACCGCGGCGGTCGCGGCCGCGATGAGCTGCGAGCGCCCGAAGGACGCGTTCGGGACGAGCACCATGCAGCCGCTCACGAGCAGGGCGAGCGCCAGGGCGGTCAAGGTCATCGCCGTCCGCTCGCGTCCGAGGCTCACGAGGATGGTGGTGACGAGCCCGAGCATCGCGAAGGCCGCTTGGCCGAGGACGAGCACGCGGAGCACGGGCGCGCCTGCGGCCGCGATCTCGCGGTCGTACGCGACGTTGATGAGCGACTCCGGCATCGCCACGATGACGGAGACCATGAGCCCGCATGCGATCGCGCCGATGCGCGAGCCGCGGGTGACGAGCTCGGCGACGCGCGCGTCTCCTTCCTCCTTCTTCGCGCGCGCGAGCATGGGGAAGAGCACCGCCGTCACGCTGAAGAGGAGCTGGTAGGGGAGGAACGCGAAGAGCTGGCATGCGCGGTAGACGGCGACCCACTCGTTCGCCGCTCGCGAAGGATCGATCGGAAGCCCGCCCGGGCCGACGGCCTGGGTCGTCTGCGCCGCCGAGAGCGAGAGATAGCGGCCGAGCATGAAGATGTCGGCCTGCATCAGCCCGTTCACGAAGAGCTGAGCGAGCATCACGGGCACGATGAGGCGTACGTACGACTTCGTGTCCGGCACGCCCGGCGGTCGTGCTCCCTCGAAGCTCTTGCCCGTGCCCGTCCACCGAACGGCGATGAGGAAGACGCCGAGGGCCGCGAGGACCGCGCCGACCGTCGCGCCGAGCATGCCCGGGAGCGTGTTCGCCGCCTCGGCGATCGATTTCGCGTGGCGCACGAACAGCCATCCAACCGTCAGCATCCCGACGGTGCGCAGGGTCGCCGCGATCATGTCGAGCGACGCCTGCCGCGTGAACATCCGGCGGCCGTTGATGTACCCGACGACGGGCGCGTACACGCCGTAGATCGCGAGCACGCCGCTGATCGAGACGAGCGGCACGAGCACCTCCGGCGCACGCTGGAAATGCGTGACGAGGGGCGCTGCGGCGAGCAACAGGCCCGTCGCGATCGCGGCGATCCCCAGGTGGATGCGGAGCGCGGCCCGGAACGCCTCGCGCTCGAAGGCGCCCGCGGCGGCGACGGTGCGGCTCACGCCCTGGACCGAGCTCGCCACGATGACGTTGTTGAAGACGTTCGACACCGCGAACACGCGGGCGAGCGCGCCGTAGTCCGCCCGCCCGATCGCCTTCGGCAACAGCGCCTGCTGGAGGAGCCCCGTGAGGATGAAGAACACCTTCGCGACGAGCACGGCGAGGCCGCCGCGGCCGGCCTTCTGTCCCTCGTCGGATCGCGCTTCGTCTGTGCTCATCTTCGGTGACTCGTGGGCCGCGCGGTTTCGAAGCTCGACCTTGCGGTCCCGTCGTGCGGGGCGGACCAAGATACCCGCTTTACGGGTCGCATGCCTCGGGGGATTTCACGGGCAGGCCGGAAGACCGGAAGGGATCATCGGACCCGAGCCGTTTCTATACCGACGGACCACGAGCTCGTCGTTCCGGCCCTCGATGCGTCACAGCGCGGGCCGGAGCGCCACGGGAGGGTGGGGCAGATCGATGCTCCGGTCCGTCGGGGTCAGCCCGCACGCGTCGTCGGCTTCGAAGACGTGGATCGTGTAGCCGCTCGCGCCGCGCCGGCGGTCGCCGACGTAGAGGCGGCGGCCGCGCCACGCGAGACCCTGGAGGTCGTAGCCCTCGGTCGCGAGCACGGGCGAGCTGGCGGAGCGGAGCACCGCGCCCGTCACGGGATCGAACGTCACGAGCGACGTCGGGTTCACGTTCTTCTGCGGGCCGGCGACGATCGCGGCTCCGCAGCCGGCGGTCACCGCGACCTCCGACACGCTTCCGCCGAGCTCGCGTTCGCGCACGAGCAGGCGCGTCGTCGACGAGCGGGTGTCGAAGCGCTCGATGCCGGCGCGATCCTCGTCGGCCGCTTCGAAATCCCCCGGCGCGGCGAGGTACAGCGCGCCGTCGAGCTCGGACATGACGTTGAACGGGTTCCGGCCTTCGAGCTCGACGACGGCTTCCGGCTGACGCGTCGCCACGTCGATGCGAAGCATCTGCGACGGCCGAGTCGAGAGGAGGTCTTTGGTGCCGTCGTCGAGGCGCTCGAGCGTCACGAACGCCTTCGGCACGCCGTCGACGTCGACGATCGCCGCGGCGTTCGCCTGCGGGTTCCCGTCGACGTCGTACGAGGACAGGTCCAGCGTGCCGTCGACCTTGCCGTCCTTCACGAACGCGAGGTGCGGCGTGTTGAAGAGGGGGATCACGAGCGTGCCGTCGGGCGCCGCCGCCACGTCTTGCGGGTTCGCGGGCACCCTCACCTGGCCGGTGTTCGGGTCGCGCGGAGCGAGGTCGTGCACGCTGAATCGGCCGATCGGCGTGCCGCACGACGGGTCGAGCTCGAAGACGACGTCGTCGAGGCGGGCGAGGGCGAACGCCCTGCCGTTCGAGGTCACGAGCAGGGGATCGACGAGGTCGACGCCCGTGGTGCCACGCCCGGCGGTGCACCCCGGGGCGCCACAGATCACGGTCGACATGTAGTCGCTGGCGGCCACGAGCAGCTCGACGTCGGAGCACGCACGCGGCGCGGGAGGCTCCGCGTCGTCACGGCACGAAGCGGACGCGATCGCGGGGACGCACGCGAGCGCCGCCAGCGACCATCGCACCCGCTGCGTCCGGCCGGATCTCGTCGCCATGGGCGGCGGGGTTTACTTCGCTGCCGCCGTGGGTTCAACCCCTCGTTCCCGACGCTGGCTTCGACGAGCACGCACGGGTGAGAGGCCGCCGCGGCCTACGACCCGGCTTCGCGTGAATCCCCCGACCAAGGACGCGCGCGGTCACTGCAGGTGCTTCGGATCGAGCAGCTTTCCGTCCGGCGTGACGCCCACCTTCCTCCACCGGTCGGCGTCGGTCTCGTTCGGGTTCGACGGCGGCGGCGTGACGTCCTTCACGACCATCTCGCTCCGATTGCCGTCCATCGTCGTGAGCTGACGGATCTCGATCTTCAGATGACGCGTCGGCTCGGAAGGGACGACGACGTCCTCGAACGTCGTCGTCGTCGCGCCGATGAGGACCCTGCCGCTCTTCACGCGCGCCCGCACGAAGTTGGAGAGCTCCTCGGGCGTGTGGGAAGACTCCACCAGCACGTTGTCCTTGAAGCGGATCTTGACCTTCGAGCGGAGCGGCAGCGGCAGGCTGAACGCTCGCTCGCGGCCCTCCGGGATCTCGCCCTGGGCAAGCCGATCGGCGGGCCCGGAGGCGGAAGCGTCGGCGTCCGACGGCGCACCCTTGGACTTGCAACCCGGTACGGCGGCGGCGAGCGCCGCCGCCGCGATGAGCGATCTCAGTCGACGACCAGCGCCCAAGCGTCGACCCTCGTGGAGATGCGCGGCAAAGGCCGCGTGATGTGCCTCAGCGTCGCCGATGGCGGAGCGTTTCCGCTCGTGGCCGACGTGCCGACGCCGAACGAGAGCTTGAACTGGCTCGTCGTGAAGGCGCTGAAGCCCGTGCTCGCCCACTCGTCCGTGTTCACCGAGATGTCGGCGCACGCCTGGGACGCCCGAAGGGTGACGCCGGGGATGATCTCGCCGGTCGTGATCGCTTGGTTCTTCACGAGCGAAGTGCTGAGGCAGATGCCGCTCGTCTCCTCGACGTTGGCGCACCACATCGGCTGGCCGCCCGCGCTCGGGCCGCCGCCGTTCGCGGGATCCGCCACGTAGTAGTTCAGACCCCAGATCTTGCCGGTGCCGGCGTCGTGGCACTGCGAGGCGGACGGCGGGACCTTGGGCGCGAACGTCGCGAAGTAGAGCGTGCGATCGAAGACGGTCATCGGGCCGGTGACCCTCTCACCGTCGTTGAGCTCCTCGAACCACTTCACCCTCGCGCGCGGAGGCTCGGCGGTGGTCGTCGGGCGGGTCTCTTCGATCGAGAACACGTAGTTCTTCTCACCAGGCTTGTAGATGATGCTGTCCTGGTCGCCCGTCGCGACGTTCACGATGAGGTTGCCGGACGGATCGAGGGAGATGATCGGCGTCACCTGGATCGGCTGGCTCTCCTCGGCGGTGTGGCCGCTCAAGAGATCCGCGAAGAGCTGCACCTTCCACTGATTCGGGTCCGTGCTGCTCACGTCGATGCGCCAGAGGTTTCCATCGGCGTCGCCGATGAAGATCTTCTGGGCCACCGCGCCGGTCGTCTGCGGGTAGACGACCGGAGTGCCGACCATCGGCGACATGAACGGAGCAGCCTGGAACACGCCCGGCGCCGTGCGGATCGTCTCCGGGACGTCCTGCGAGCGGCCGAAGTGCCGGATGATCTGCCCGGTGTCGAGGCGCACGATCGTGACGCTGCGACCCGGCACGGCTTCCGGACACGACGGATCCGTGCCGGGCACCCAGCGGCGCACCTCGGTCCGCGGCGGGAACGCCGGGTCCGCGGCGTTCTCGGTGTCGGAGAGGTTGCGCGTGCACTTCTGGCCCTTGATCGGCGGGCCGTCGATGCCGCCGGGGAGGATCGCGACGCCGATCTGACGATCGACGCCGTCGACCTTCATCTGGAGGGTCGTGATGGCGGGGGTCCCCGTACGGCGCCCGAACAGGGCGACGTAGTTCTTCCCGTCACGACCGCGACGCGTCACCTTGGCGGTCTCGTTCGCCAGGTTCGGGCTCTGCGGCACGTCCGTGAGCTGCCAGAGGAAGTGCGGACCACGCTTCGCCGGCACGTTCCTCGAGCGCCCCGCTTGGTCGAGGTCGCCCTTCGCCGGGATGTCGTATCCGGTGGCGCCCGTCTGGACGGCGCACTCGCCTCGGTTGACCGCCGGGTCGCGCTGGCTGCAGTCCGCGTCCGTCACGTTGAGGGCGTAGTAGCCGCCACCCTCGCCGAGGCCGGCCACCAGCGTCGTGTGCCACTTGGTGCCCTTGTCGAAGTCGGGATCCGTGACGGCGCGATCCCAGACCGTGTCCTTCACGACCGGCGTGCCGTCGAGGAGGATCTGGTTGCCGGCGGGATAGTTGCTCGCGAGCTTGGGAAGCACCGCGGGCGGGACGAACGACCAGAGCTCGTGATGGGCGCCCGCCGCCTGCTCGGTCGCCTTGAAGGCGTGGAGGATGCCGTCGGTCGTCACCGCGAACAGGACCGGCTTGCGCCTTGCGTGAGCGGCCTGGAAGTCACGGTATCCCTGCTCGCGGAGAAGCGCGTCCGGCGGACCGATGACGACCGGGTTGGCGCGGTAGATCGCGCCGAGCGGCGCACAGTTCGGGACGCAGACTTCGCCTGCGACCGGGCAGTCGTTCGCGCCGACGTTGCAGCTCTGGCCGGAGATCGAGCACGTTCCGGCCGACGGCGTACCGCCCGCCAGCCTGCACCGGACGTTGAAGTTGTACTCCGCCTGGAGACCTCCGGAGACCGTTCCCCTCTTGTTGATGTCCCCGGGGTGGCCGGTCAGGAAGCCGAGCACCACGTCGGTGCAAGCCTGTCCGTCGTCGAGATCGAGCGCCGGGATCTCGATCGTACCGCTGCCCGACGTACTCGCGGCTCGGCCGCGCTTGCACGTCCTCTTGTCGATGTCGAGCGCGAGGCGGATGTTGGGCTCGTTCCTCAGCTCCCAGCCCAACCCGCTCACTTCCACGCCGGTCTGCTTGGGGGCACCGTCTTCGTTCGGGGTGGGCGTGATCTCCGTATAGAAGGGGCGAATGGTGCCCGCGGCGTCGATCGCCGTGTCCGTCGGCGGATTGACCCCCGGGCCCACGCTGAACGGATCCGGGATGAACGTGAGGAAGAGGCGATTTTCCGCCGATTGGGCGGCGAGGTTCACCGCCATGCTGTCACCCTCGGCCGGGTTCGGCGGCCTGTCGACGGCCGTCTTCGGTTGATTGGCCTCCGTGGCTTCGCAGACCGCGCGATGGCGGACGATCTCGCCCGACCAGGGCTTCTGCGCGTTGGGGATGAACGACGCGAGGAACTCGGCCGTCGTCGTGGCCGTGAAGCCCGGCGGGACGTACGCCGTGGGAGTGGCCGCGGGGACCGTTCGGGTGGAGACCGCCTTCGTGACGGCCGCGAGGATCTTGCCGAACGAGAGGACGATGTCCGCCTGCGACTCGGCGAAGAACGGGCCCGTCTCGCCGCCCGATCCCTTGTAGGCGATCTCGTTCAGCACGCAGCAGGCCGCAGCGGCCGTGTTCGGCGGCGGCGGATTGGCCGTGCACGCGCTCGCCATCGCCTGCGGGTCGTTGCCGAAGCTCGCGTACCACGCCTTGCAGTTGTTGTTGGGGGGCTGGTCGAAGGGGGGCGGGAACCCGTCACCACCGACGCCCGACTCACCGTTGACGGAGAAGCCGATCACGAACGTCGTCACGCGCCGGGACGTGTCGTCGTACATCGCCTTGGCGATGTCCGCCGCCGTGCCATTGATCGGGCACACGCCCCCGGGCCCTTCGCACGAAGGACGCATGTTGAGGTTGGGCGCGCCGTCCGTGAGCAGGATGATGTAGCGGTCGCGGCAGCCCGCGTCCCTCACGTACGGGTCGGAGGACGACGGGCCGATCGGGTTGTACCAGAGGTAGTCGCGAGCATCGTCCAGCATCGCGTCGATCGGCGTCGCGCCGTACGGACGCGTCGCGAGGAGGACGCGCTGGATGCGCTCGTTCGTCTCGTGGATCTCGTGGAGCGTCGCGTCCGGCGGCGGGAACGGCACCATGCGCCCTTCCCACGGCGGCGCTCCCCAGTGGCGCGCGCCGACCTCGAAGGGCAGGTTCGGACCGATGCAGTCCATCGGGAGGCCGGAGGCCGGTCCCCCGCCCGCCGGGTTCGCGCTCGATCGCAGGTAGCTCCACTGGCCGAGGAACGGGTTGGTGGCGTCGATCCCGTTCTGCGGCGGCCAGATCCCGCCGTTGACGCCGATGCCCGGCTCGACGTCGCTGTCGAAGGTCATCAGCGCGAAGCGGACGTAGTCGCGTGCCGCGTCGAGCTGTCCATCGTTGGATTGATCGAAGACGCACGCGTTGTTGCCCAGCGGTGAATCGAGCGGCGCGTTGACCGCGTACCGCTGCTCCATGTGCGTCCACTTCGCCGTGATGAGCGCGTCGTCGGGGAAGTCCGTCACGTCGCCGCCCTGCCCGGCGACGGTCGCGTACCCGAGCCTGCCCGGACCGACGCCGCTGCCCGTCGGAGCGCCCGGAAGACGGTGCGGGCCGATCGCGCAGACGGTGTCGAGGGTTCCTGCTCGGATGCCGGTGAGCGGCCGGTGGTAGGGAAGGAAGTACTCGGCCTGCGTGTCGTACGGCGCGATGTCGTTGATCTTGTACTCGTTCCGGAAGGCGTCGCTCGTGCGGCTCTGTTTGGCGCAGCTGTAGAACGGCTGCATGTTGCCCGTGAGCGCCTGGAGGAGCATGCCCCACCGGTTCGGGTAGGACTCGACGCCCGGTACGCACTCGCTCGGGACCGCCCCGAACGTCCTCTCACCCGGAAGCGAGCCGTCGTGCATTCGCTCCATCGATCCCGACGTGTCGACGAGGAGGAGCACGTCCGGCATCGGACGCTGCACGTTGCCGCTCTGCGCGTCCGCGTCCTTCGGGACGAGGACGGCGGCACCAGCGCCGGCGAGCGCCAGCATCATGCGTCGTTGCATCGGACTCTTGCGTCGCATGCGCGCCCTCCAAATCACTGCCGGAAATAGGGACCAATCGTGAGCCTGCCGCGGCCGGCCACCAAGCTCTCGGCCGGCGCGTTCGCTGCCGGCTTCATGTCGATGAACGTGGTCACGGTGACCTGCGTGAACGTGTAGCGGTCATTGAGGCCCGTGCCCGGAGGCGGCGGGATGTCCACCGGGTTCGTGATCTCGACGCGGATGTGCGGCCGGTTCGGCACCTGGCCGAAGCTGTCGGTGAAGAGCGTCGAGTTCGCCGGATCCGTGACGTTGCCCTTTCGCCAGGCGTTGACGCTCGACGACATCGTGAACATGTCGCCCTCCTTCCAGGAGAGGCACGCTTGCGCCGCGCGCTGCGAGGCGTTCGTGGTCGGGTCGTACGGGTTGGCGGTTCGGCACTTCGTCGCCTGTACGCCGGTCTGGCCGCTCCGCATCAGCCGGACGACCTCTGCGGACGTCTGCGGGGTGATGCTCTCTGCGACGAGGCCCAGGCTGTACTCCGCCGCGGCCTGCGCCTGCGCGGCTTCGCGCATGTGACCGGCGGCGCGGATGTCCGTCGCGGTCGCGCCGAGCCCGTAGACGCCCATCACCGCGAGCACCGCGAGCGTCATCGCCACGATGAAGAGGACGGCGCCGCCGCTGTCGCGCCGCGCGCGCGCGTGGACGAGAGCGAGACGAAGACGTCGGTTCGAACGCAGAGCAGGGGACATCAGTAGAGCGCCTTCGACTGGTTGAAGAGGGCGACCTCGGACATGATCGTGCGGACTCGCGCGTACTTCCCGTCGGCGAGCCGGTAGCGCGACTTGTAGCTCGTGCCTCCCGGCATCGGCAGATCGGCGTTGCGATCGGCGAAGGGCGTGCGGAACGCGAGGCGGTAGCGGATCGACCGGATGCGCTGCGGTCCGATGTTCGGCGTCGCCGCCGTCGTGGTGGCCGGGGCCGTCCACGTGTCGAAGTCCGCCGCCTGGGCCTCGAAGTCGAGGTTGAGCCAGTCGGGGGTCGTGTTGAGAGACCTGTCGATGCTCAAGCCGAACTTCAGGTCCACGGCGTACTCCGCGACGAGCTCGGGCGGTCCGACGTCCGCGGAGCCCGACTGCGGGTCGACGTCCGTGCTCGCGTCGAGGAGCTGGCGATAGAGGTTGAACTTGAGCTCGCCCTGACCGTCGATCTGCGGGTCGAGCAGGCGGGCGTCCCTCTCGGGGCCGATGTACCAGCGGACCCGGTGGATGGGCGCGATCGCGACCTCCTCCATCAGCCGAGCCCCGCAGACGTCCCCGGCCGTGTCCGAGGGCGTGAGCAGCGATCGCGTCGCGTCTCCGGCGACCTCGATCGTCACCGTGTTCGGCCCCTGCGAGCGGACCGAGCAGACGAGGACGTAGTGGAAGCAGCCGCGCATATCCATCACCTGCGCGGCGTACTGCCGGTTCGTGACCTGCGGGTCCATCCTCATCCCCGGCGTGAACACGAGCTCGGCCATCTGCGTCATGAGCGTCGTGTCGGACGTCTCCCCGTTGAGCATTCGCCGCACGGCGGGATCGGCTCGGGCGTCGAGCTCGATGATCGCGCCCCGTCCACCGCCGCAGCCGGCGCCTTCGCCGATCCAGGTGCCTCGGTAGACGTCGTTGCTCGTGAGGTTGCCGGCGATGACCAGCTCGTGGGGCGTGAGATCGTTGTGCGTGCCGACGACGGGCGTCGTCAGGATCCGGACGCCGGTGAGGTTGGCGAGGCGGCTCACCCGATAGGGAGCCCCCGGCGAGGCGTCTGCACCGGGCACCTTCGCGACCTTCGGATCCCACTGGATGTTCGGCGTCGACATGAACGCGACGCGCGAGAGATCGCTCCGCAGCCGCTCCGAGGCCGCACGGATGCGCGCCTCGACGCCCGAGATGCGCGCCTGCTCGTGGAACGTCGCCGTCGCCGCACGAGACAACGCCACTGCGGCGAGCGCCACGATCAAGCCCATGACGAGCGAGACCATGAGCTCGACGAGCGTGAAGCCTCGGGAGGTCGAAGGGAGACGAGCGCGCCGCTTCATTGCGTGGGGTTCCCCCGGAGAGTCGTCGCCAGGTGCACGAAGTGGTGCTGGTTGGGGTCGGGCGTGAGGTTCTCGCAGTCCGGCGTTCCGAACTCGAGTCGCGGCCAGAAGACGCGGATCTCGGCGCGGATGAGCGCGGTCGCCGCCGAGGTGGTCTCGGGCGCGATCCAGCTGAGGCGGTACTGGACGCAGAAGAGCCGCTCCTCGTCCTTGATGTCGACGTCGCGGCCCATCGCGTCGAACGCGGAGGAGTATCCCGGGATGGGCTGCGAGCCTCGCTCCGGGACGCGCCATGCGGGCGGGCTCCCGTTCGTGTCTTCGACCGTGCGGAGCCACAGCGTTCGCGTCGAGCGGTTCGAGGTCGTCTCGACGCTGTTCGGCGCGGTCCAGCGGAACGAGTCCACCTGGAGGCGGTGCTGCCACTCGCGCGCGATGTTCGTCGCCACGTCGAATCGGCGCGCGTCGGTGCCGCCCTTGATCGTCACGCGCTGCATCGCGATGACGCCCGCTGCGCCGATCGCGAAGAGCGTCATCGCGCTCAACACCTCGACGACGGTGTAACCCCGGGACCGAGCTCGCTTCGCCATCGCGCGCATCAATCCGACCTCAAACGTGGGGCACCTCCGCCCGTCATCACGATGCGACGGCGGAGGCCGACCGGCGTTCCTCCCGCGTGCCGCTCGATCCAGACCTCGGCGAGCCCGCTGAACGGTCCGGCGGTGCGCATCGCGTCGATGGCCGCCGACGCGTCCTCGCCCGCGCCGACGTACGTGACGCCCGAAGGCGTGATGCACACGGCGAGCGCTTTGACGGCGTTCGGCGGGTTCCCCGCTCCGAAGCGCGGTGTCGCCCTGAGATCCATGTCGTCGTTGATTCCGGGACGATTGAGGTCGACCCAGTCGATGATGCGCGCCGAAAGCGCGTTCGCCGGAGGCGGCTCGACGAGCGCCTGCGCCCACTGGTTCAGGCCCTTGCACGACGAGATCGGCGCAGGACCGGGGGTGGCGACGCCGTCGAGCGCCGCGTAGGCCCGAGCGAAGCCTCGGCCGCCTTGTCCCGGTGCGAACAAGACGAGATGCGCCGCTCCGGTCCCCGCCGCGCGCGCGCGCGCCTTGATGAGGAGCTGCTGGTAGCGATGCGCGTAGTCGAACGCGATGCGATCGTTCCTCGCCTGCGTCATCGACGGGGTCGCGATCACCGCGAGGATCCCGACGAGGATGATGACGACCATGAGCTCCAACAGGGTGAAGCCCCTGGCCGCTCGCCTGCGTCGAAGTGCGTTTCGCCCCTCCATCATGCTTCCCGCTCGCGCGGTTCGGGGCAGGCGAAGCAAGTCATGTGCCCCTGCCATCGCACCTCGCGGGCGCCGAAGATTTCGGCCGAGCCACGGCCGGCGACTTCGAATCCTTTGCGGAGCTGCGAAAAAAGGTTCGAGCCTCTTCCTTATATAGGCGCCGGCTCCCGAGGCTCGGAGGACGGTGGAGCAAGGCGCCGCTCGCATCCGAAACTCCTCTTCGGTATGACACGGCCCATGACGCTTCCCCGCTACTCCCTGGCTGCCTTGCTCCCTCTCTTCTTCTGCGCGGGGTGCAAGGACGACAAGCCGAAGTCGGATCCGCCTCCGCCTCCCCCTCCGACGGTGGCGTCGGCTTCGGCAGGTGCGTGCGCGAACGGAGGGGGCGAGCTCACCGACCCCGTCTCCGCTTCGATGTTGCCGAGGGTGGCGGGCGGCTACTGCGTCGACCCGCAGGGGGAGATCAAGACGTACGGCGAGAAGGGCAAGCTCTCGATGGATGAGGTCTGCACGACCGCATTCGACGGAGAGTGCGAGGTCTACAAGCGCTTCGGTCTGAAGCGCGTCGTCTCGCTCCACTACGTCGACGGCAGCGGAAAGGGCGGCACCGTCGAGGTGAACCTCTCGCAGTTCGCCGACGTGCCGGGCGCGTACGGGATGTTCACGCTGCGGGTCGTCGCCGGCGACCCCGCCGAGCCTTCCACGCCGAAGCCCCTCACGGCCGGCGCCGCGGGCGCGATCGGCACCGGGCGCGCGTACGTGTGGCGTGGTCAGTACCTCGCCGAGCTCCAGTACGTGAACGAGAACGAGTCGCCCGAGCAGCTCGTGAAGTCGAGCGAGGCGGTCCTCACGACGGTCGGAAAGGAGATCGGCCAGCGCTTGCCCGGCGAGACGACGTTGCCGGCGTCGGCCCAGATCCTCCCGACGGACAACCGTGTCCCCAACGGCATCGTGTTCCACCCGAAGGACGTGCTCGGTTGGAACGCGACGGGGCCCGGCGCGGTCGGCTTCTACAAGGACGGTGATCGCCGGTGGCGCGTGCTCGCGATCGTGAAGGACGACGTCGATCAGGCGAAGGACGTCTTCAAGACGATCCGCTCGAAGCCGGGGAGCTTGCCCGTCGCGAACCTCGGCGACGAGGCGGCGCACGTGATCGTCCCGAACGTGGGCGAGGACAAGGGCTCCGCCCCGAAGGTCGAGATGCTCGTCGTGCGCAAGGGCAACGTCGTGTGGGGCGTCGGCGACGAGGAGTACGCGCTCCGCGCCGCGGACGGCGCGCAGCGCGACAAGGCGCGCCTCGGCAAGGACGAGGCGATCGCGAAGATGAAGCCTCTCCTCTCCATCGCGCCTCCTGCGGCGGCTCCCGCCGCGAAGGCGGCCGGCAGCGCGGCTCCGGCGGGGGAGCAGCCGAAGAAGTAGTCGGCGCACGAGCCAAAGCGCGCCCTCGTCGTCGACCGACGGCGAGGGCGCGTGCGCTCATCGTTCGTCGAAGAGCGAGCCCGCCGCGCGCGCTTCGCGTGCCTCGCGTGGAGCAGGCGATTTCTTGCGCGTCGAGGATCGCGGGCTCGTGCCCGCCTCGGTGAGGCTCGTGCGCTCGAAGCAGTCGCTCTCGACGCGGAGCTTCTTTCGGACGAGCGACGTCGCGCTGATGAACCGTGTCGTGACGGGATCGTAGTACCCGCTCGCCTCCGGCACGTCATGGCCGTCGGGCGCTCGCATACGGTGCCAGCGCACGACGCGTCGCATGAGGTGATCGCGGACCCATTTGCCGACGAGCGAGGCGAGCCCGACGATGAGGTGGCTCTCGTCGGCGTCGCGGACGAACGCGAGCCGGCCGACGCCCGGGAACTGATACTCGCTGCGTGCGCGACCTTCGACGAGCACGCTGTGGAGCCGGCCGGCGAGGGGACCGAAGCGCGGTCCGTAGAAGTCGAAGCCACCGACCTTGCCGCAGAGCGCGTAAATCTCCTCGCCCGCCTCCTCGCGCGCGCGGAGCGCGAGGCGTTCCATCGCGTGGAGATCGACGTCGAAGCGCGACAGCCCTCGAGCGACGGCCTCGTTGAGCTTGCGCGCGCAGACGACGGCGACGCGCACGCCCACGACGTCGACGCCGCGCGACCGCAGGCGCTCGAGGTCGGCGGCGCAGTCCGCGACGGCCTCGTCCGTCGACGTGAACGCCTCACCCTCGTCCCCCCAGCACATGTCTTCGTGGTGGGAGGGACATGCCGCGCGCAGCACGTCGTCGCCGTCGAGCGCGACGCTCGACAAGAGAGCGGTCGGGCTGCGCGGAGCGTCACGGAGCGCATCCGTCATCCCCGGGCGGAGCCGTGCGGTGCGCGCGTGCGTCACGATCGCGCGCGCCCAGGCCTCGCCGAGCGCGTTGTCCTCGAACGCGACGAGCTTCTTCGAGTCGCCGATGCGTTTCGCGAGCGCACCGCGAGGCTTCGCCGTGGCGACGCGGGCGCCGTCACGCTCGGGGTCGACGCGCGCGAGCACCGACGTCACGACGAGCGGCCCGAGCCGTGGTCCCATGCCGTTCTCGTCGATGCCGACGTAGTGGAGACCGGACCATCGAGGCGGCTTGGGAGCTCGGGGCACCCCTGCGCGCTAACTTGGGCCGTTTCGTGGAACAAGAGGCGGCTGCGATCGGTTGGGGTGGTCGATGAGCCCCGTTCCGACCAGTTGGTGAGCAAAAGTGCGTCCTCAGGCCCCTGGAAAAGTTGTGGAAAATCCGGCCTCGGCCCCCTCTTCTGAAAGAAGGCTGCGGGAAAATGCCCGTGGACACGTGCAGAGGTGTCGCACGGCCGGAAGATGGTTATGCTCGCCTCCCACGTTGGCTCGCGATGTGAATCCAACGAGGGCCCGAGCCGCGTTGCGTCAGGCAGGGCGTTGACCACACGGAAGGCGATGTTTAAGGTGTCGGGCCCTTTGGGGGAGGGTTACTCTCACGGGCTTCGAACGGCTGAGGCAGATGGGCGATGCCTCGCACGGTCCAACAACGCCCAGACGGTCTAGCCGAAACGGCGCCGGAGGCAGTCGGATGAACAAGGTCCAGCTCAAGAAGTTCAAGACGCTGCTCACGGAGAAGCGCGACGAAATCGTGAAGAAGGCGAAGCAGACGCTCGAGGAGGACATGACCCTCGATGCGAATGATCTGCCGGATGAGATGGACCTCGCTTCGAGCGAGTACCTCCAGTCGTTCACGTTCCGGCTGCGTGGTCGTGAGAAGGTCTTCCTCGACAAGATCGAGAAGGCTCTGCGCAAGATCGAGGACGGCACCTTCGGTATCTGCGAGGAGTGCGGCGAGGAGATCTCGATCAAGCGCCTCGAGGCCCGCCCCGAGACGACGCTGTGCATCCGCTGCAAGGAGGATCAGGAGCGGATGGAGAAGGACTACACCTGACCGGAGGGAGGCTCCGGGCTCCAGGCTCCAGTAGATCGTGGCGCCGCTTGCACGTCCTGACGTGCGAGCGGCGCTTTCGCATTTGGAGCGCGCCATCCAGCGCGCGCCAAGCGCTCGATCGAGTCACGTCATCCGCTGAGGACCGAGGACTGGCTCCCTGGAGCCTGGAGCCCGGAGCCTGGAGCCTCTCTTCCCCCGTCACGTCACCTCGGCCGGCGCCGTCTTCTTCTTCCCGGCCCCCTTGCTCTCGCTCGCGCGGGCGAGGACCTCGGCCAGGTACTTCGCCGTGTGCGAGCCCTCCGTCTTCGCGACGGTCTCCGGGGTGCCGCATGCGACGATCTTTCCGCCGCGATCGCCGCCCTCGGGGCCGAGATCGATGACCCAGTCGGCGCAGGCGACGACGTCGAGGTTGTGCTCGATGACGACGACGGTGTTGCCCTGATCGCGCAGCTCGAGCAGCGCCGCGAGGAGGACCTCGATGTCCGTGAAGTGGAGGCCGGTCGTCGGCTCGTCGAGGACGTAGAGCGTGCGGCCGGTCGCCTTGCGGGCGAGCTCGCGCGCGAGCTTCACGCGCTGGGCCTCGCCGCCGGACAGCGTCGTCGCGGGCTGGCCGAGCGTGAGGTAGCCGAGGCCGACGCGACGGAGCGCCTCGAGGCGATCGCGGACGCGCGGGATCGTCTCGAAGAGCGAGATGGCTTGCTCGACCGTCACGTCGAGGGCGTCGGCGATCGACAGCCCGCGGTACTTCACCTCGAGGGTCTCGCGGTTGTACCGCTTGCCGCCGCACGTATCGCACGTGACGAAGATGTCCGGGAGGAAGTGCATCTCGACGCGGAGCACGCCGTCGCCCTGGCACGCCTCGCAGCGACCGCCCTTCACGTTGAACGAGAAGCGTCCGGCCTTGTACCCGCGCGCGCGCGCCTCCGGCAGGCCGGCGTACAGCTCGCGGAGCAGCGAGAACACGCCCGTGTACGTCGCGGGGTTCGAACGCGGCGTGCGGCCGATGGGCGCCTGATCGATCGAGATGACCTTGTCGATGTGCTCGAGCCCTTCCACGCGCTCGCACTCGCCGATGGGCGCCGTGGCGGAGTAGAGCTTCGCGCGCGCGGCGGGGAGGAGGGTGTCGACGACGAGGCTCGACTTGCCGCTGCCCGACACGCCCGTGAAGCACGTGAACAGCCCGACGGGGATGTCGACGGTGACGTTCTTCAGGTTGTGCGCACGCGCGCCGACGATGCGGACCGAAGCCTTGCCACGAGGCTTGCGCGTGCGCGGGATCGGCAGGCGCTTCTTGCCGCTGAGCCAGGGGCCGGTGATCGACGCCGGGTTCTCCATGAGCTCCTTCGGCGTGCCTTGCGCGACGATGGTGCCGCCGTGGATGCCGGCGCCCGGTCCCATGTCGACGACGTGGTCGGCCGCGAGGATCGCCTCGCGATCGTGCTCGACGACGAAGACGGTGTTGCCGAGATCGCGGAGCCGCGCCTGCGCCTCGATCAGCCGCGCGTTGTCGCGGGCGTGAAGGCCGACGGACGGCTCGTCGAGGACGTAGAGGACGCCGACGAGCGCGGCGCCGATCTGCGTCGCGAGCCGGATGCGCTGGCCCTCTCCGCTCGACAGCGTCTGCGCGCTGCGATCGAGAGAGAGGTAGTCGAGGCCGACGTCGATGAGGAACCCGAGGCGTGCGGTGACGGCGCGCAGGAGCGGCTCGGCGACGGCGCGCTCGCGCGCGGAGAACTGCTGCGCCCCGTCGTCGGTGCCGAGCGTCGACAGGAACGCGCGGAGCTTGTCGAGCGACATGCGCCCGAGCTCGGAGATGTCCTTGCCGCCCAACTTGATCGCGAGCGCCTCGGGGCGGAGCCGGCGTCCGCCGCAGGCCGAGCACGTGCGCGTCACGAGGAAGCGGCCGATCTCGTCCTCGCCGATCGCGCCCTCGTCCTCGTCGAGGTCGTCGGCGTCGTCGGCGAGCGGCGCGGCGCCGTCGGACTCCTCGAGCCGCGCCTCGAGCCGCGGGACGATCCCGACGTAGCCCTTCTGTCCGGCGCCCTTTCCTCGGCCCTTGCCCTTGCGCGCGGCCGGAGCGTCCCCCGTGCCGTGGAGGAGGACCTGCTTCACGGAGTCCGGCAGCTTCTTCCACGGCGTGTCCGGATCGACGCCGAGCGCCTCGACGGCGCGGGCGACCTCCGTCGCGAGCGCGACGGATCCGCGTCGCCCCCACGCGAGGATGACGCCCTCCCGAAGCGTGCGCTGCGGATCGCCGATCACCCGTTCGGGATCGACGACCGTGCGCGCGCCGAGGCCGTCGCACGCCGGGCACGCGCCGTGCGGGCCGTTGAACGAGAACATGCGCGGCTCGATCGGCGGCAGGGAGATGCCGCAGTCGATGCACGCGAACCGCTCCGACAGCCAGAACGGCTCCTCGCCCTCGACGGCGATGAGCAGACGTCCTTCACCCGTCTTGAGCGCGAGCTCGACGCTGTCGGTGAGACGGCCTTTGACGCCGTCCTTGAGCACGATTCGATCGACGACGACGTCGAGGTCGTGCGGCTTGTTGCGGTCGAGCTCGATCGGATCGCCGAGGTCCACGATGGAGCCGTCGACGCGCGCGCGGACGAAGCCTTCGCGGCGCAGGCGTTCGAGCTCGAGCTTCAACTCACCTTTCCGTCCGCGAGCGATCGGCGCGAGGACGCTGAAGCGCGAGCCTTCCGGGAGGGCGAGGACGCGATCGACGATCTGCTGGACCGTCTGCGCCTCGATGCGCTTGCCGCAGCTCGGGCAATGCGGGACGCCCACGCGGGCGAAGAGGAGCCTCAGGTAGTCGGCGATCTCGGTGACCGTGCCGACCGTCGAGCGCGGAGACTTCGAGAGCGGCCGCTGCTCGATCGCGATGGCCGGAGACAGGCCCTCGATGCTCTCGACGTTCGGCTTCGCGAGCTGCTCGAGGAACTGCCGGGCGTAGGCGGAGAGCGACTCGACGTAGCGCCGCTGTCCTTCGGCGTAGATCGTGTCGAACGCGAGCGACGACTTACCCGAGCCGCTCGGACCCGTGAAGACGACGAGCTTGCCTCGGGGGAGCGAGACGCTCACGTCGCGCAGGTTGTGCTGCCGCGCTCCCGTCACGACCAGGCGGTCCATCAGGCACGGCTTGTTAGCACGGACTTAGCTGGGGAAAAGCACCGCCTGCACGACGTGCGAGGGGGGAAACGGGCGCCCGGTGCCGAAGACCCCGGCGGTCCATCGCATCGAGGTCGCCGAAAAGAGCAGGAGTTTCGAATCTCGACGACGCCGAAGCGCGCTTGGGTGGTCGGACGGCTTGCCGGCGGCGTGCCCTCAGCTCCGAACCAGGGCGAGCGCCGCGTCGAAGTCCGCGACGAGGTCCGCCGTCGCCTCGAGACCGCAGCTCACGCGGAGCAGACCGTCGCCGATACCGGCGAGGGCGCGCGCCTCCGGCGGCATCGTCGAGTGGGTCGTCGACGCGGGATGGACCACGAGCGTACGGACGTCGCCGAGGCTAACGGCGTGCGTGGCCACCCGGAGCGCCTCGAGGACCTTCCGCCCCCGCGACACCGTGTCGCGGTCGGCCGCGATCTCGAACGAGAGCAAGGCCCCGTACGCGTGCATCTGACGCCGGGCGATCTCGTGACCCGGGTGGGTCGGGAGAGACGGATGATGCACGGCGCTCACGCACGGGTGGGACGCGAGATGGCGGGCGAGCGCTGCGGCGGTGGCGCAGGCACGTTCCTGCCGGAGATGGAAGGTCCGGAGCCCGCGCGCCACGAGCCACGCGGAGAGAGGGGAGAGCACGCCGCCGAAGCCTTTGACGACGACGTCCCGAGCGCGGTCGACCAGCTCGCGCGAGCCGAGGACGGCGCCGGCGATGACGTCGCCGTGGCCGCTGATGCCCTTCGTCATGGAGTGGACGACGACGTCGGCCCCATGAGCGAGGGGCGTCTGCGCGAACGGCGTCGCGAACGTACCGTCGACGACGACGAGCGGACGTGGCCGCGCCGATCGCGCCAGCGAGCAGACGCCCTCGATGTCGACGATCCCGAGGGTCGGGTTCGCGGGTGTCTCGACGTAGAGGACGCGGGTGCGCGGACCCATCGCGGCGGCGTACGCAGCGACGTCGCCGTCGACGAAGGTCGTCGTGATTCCGAGCCTCGGCAGTCGCTCGCGGAACAGGCGCGCGCTCTCGGCGTACATCGAGCGCGGCGCGACGACGTGATCGCCCGACTCGCACGTCGAGAGGACCGCGCCGGCGATCGCGGCCATGCCGCTGGACGTCACGCAGGCGGCCTCGGCTCCTTCGATCGCGGCGAGCTTCGCCTCGAGCGCCGCGACCGTGGGGTTGCCCCACCGGCCGTAGATCCATGCGTCCTCCTCGGAGCGGAACGCGCGCGCGGCATGATCGGCGCTCTCGAACGCGAACGCGCTCGACATGACGATCGGCGGATCGAGCGCGCCGTCGGGGCCGGGCGCTTCGCCGGCGTGGACACACAGCGTCGCGAGCGCCTCCGCGCGCGACCGGAGCTGCTCGCGGTAGTCGATGGTCGGATCGATCACTGCGCCGAGGTTAGCGCGGAAGAGCCGCTCGGCGCTCCGACGGCCGACCTGCGGATCGTCACGAGGACGCCGCCGAGGACGACGAGGGCCATCCCGACGAGCGCCGTCGGCCCGGGGCGCTCGCCGAGCAGGATCGCGCCGAGCGCCGCGCTCGCCACGACGGACAGGTAGCTCATCCCGCTCACGCGCGCCGCGCTCTCGAGCGCGTAGGCACGGGTCATCGCGAGCTGCGCGAAGCCGGCGCAGAGCCCGGCTCCGACCATGCACGCGGCGTCGCGCAGCGTGGGCATGCGGAGGTCGAACAGCGAGATCGCGAACAGCGCGACGGCCGCGAACAGCGAGAAGTGGAACGCGACCGCCTCGGGCCGCTCTTTCTGTCCCACCCGCCGCAAGAGCATCATCGCGATCGACGTCGAGAGCGCCGCGCCCACGGCCACGGCGGCGGTCGCCGTCGCGCTCGGTCCGCTCGGGGCGACGGCGGTCACCGTCGTGTCGGCGCCGAAGAGGAACGTCGGTCGAACGATGAGCATCACTCCGCCGAGCGCGATTCCGATCGCGATCGCGACGGCAGCGCTCGTCCGCTCGCGGAGGAAGAACGGCGCGAGCACGGCGAGGAAGACGGGCGCGAGGTTCAACAGCGTGACCGTGTCTCCGAGCGACATCGTCCGCGACGAGAGCGCATAGAACGTCGCGAGCATCGAGACGGTGCCGAGCAGGCTGCGGCAGAAGACCCCTCCGGCGTCCTTCGGCGCGAGGGAGACTCCGCGGACCCGCGCGACGACGAGAGCGACGAGCGCGCCGACGGCCGCTCGCGCCGCGGCGACCGAGGCCCACGACGCCGATGCGGTCGCGACGCGCGCGAAGAGGTTCATGAGCGCGAAGAGCACCGCGCTGAGCGCCATGAGACCGAGCGCGGCCGCACGACGCCCGTCACGCGACGACGTCTCGGCTGTTGGGCCTGCGGGCTGCGCTGGAGCTTCCCCCATCGAGCGCGACGGAAGCGAAGAAGAGCACGAGTTCGACGGCTCGCGAGGAGCCCGTGTTGGATGAGACATGGAAAGGACGCCGATGAGGCGACAACGAGACAGCGACGGACGAGTCAGGCTTTCGCGATGCGTTTTGTGCCTGTGATAGCCTAAGAGCGACATGCTCAAGGTCGAGTGCGAGTCGTGCAAGGCGCCCTACCAGGTCGATGAAAGGCGCGTACCGCCGGCCGGGCTGAAGATGAGATGCCCGAAGTGCGGGCACACGTTTCTCGTCACCGACCCTTCGAAGGGGGCGCCTCCCGGAGGGGCGGACGGCGCCGCAAAGCCGCCGCCCAAGAAGGCGACGATGGTCGGGCTCGCACCGAAGCCTCCGCCGGCCGCCAACAAGCCCGCCGCGGCACCGCCGGCGCCTGCCGCGGCTCCCGGGCCATCCATTCCGACGCTGGATTTCGGCGACACCGCGCTCCCCGCCGTGAAGCCGGCGGCTCCGCCTGCCGCAGCGAAGCCGCCGCCCGTCGTACCGCCGCCTTTCACCGGCCTCGACGATCTCGATCTTCCCGCGCTCCCGAGCGACGTCGGCTTGCCCTCGGCCGTGAACCGCCCGGCCGCCAAGCCCGCACCGGCGCCGGCGCCGCCGCCGGCGGCGAAGCCGGACCCGTTCACGTTCGAGGTCGACCTGCCGGCGATCGCGCCGCCCCCTCCACCCCGGGGCGGAAGCGGAGGGTTCGGCTCGATCGATCTGCCGGCGCCGAAGCCGGCGGGCGGGCTCGGCGGCATCCCCGATTTGCCGAGCGCGAAGTCGGGCGGCGGCTTCGGCGACTTGCCCGCGCCCAAGCTCGGAGGCGGCTTCGGCGACCTGCCGGCGCCGAAGCCCGGAGGCGGCTTCGGCGATCTGCCGGCGCCGAAGCCCGGAGGTGGCTTCGGCGATCTGCCCATGCCGGCTGGCGGCGCGGCGCTTCCCGCGGCGAAGAGCGGCCCGGGCCCGGCGGCATCGTTCGGAGAGATCGACCTCCCGTCCGTACAGAACGATCTGCCCCAGCCCTCGTTCGGAGGGGCGAACCTCCCGATGCCGGCGTCCGCGGGCGCGCACTTGCCGTCGCCTGCAGGCGCGGGCGCGCACTTGCCGTCGCCGATGGGAGCGGGCGCGCACCTGCCGTCGCCTGCGGGCGCGGGCGCGCACTTGCCGTCGCCGATGGGAGCGGCCGCGCATCTGCCGTCGCCGATGGGGGCGTCGGCGCACCTGCCGGAGGCGATGAGCCCGAACATGCATCTGCCGTCGTCGATGGCTCCGGGGGCGCACCTGCCGTCGGCGACGGGCGCGAACGCGCACATGCCGTCCCCCGTCTCGGACGACCGGCTCTTGCCGAACAAACAAGGCGCCGCGCCGATCTCGTTCGGCGAGCTCGATCTTCCGCTCGTCGGCGGCGGCGAGCCGTCCCAGCCCCCCACGAGCGGCCCGGCCTCGTTCGGGGAGGTCGACCTGCCGTCGGACAGCGGCTCGCAGGGGCCGCCGAGCGTCGGCCGGAACGCCGGCGGAATGGCGTTCGGCGAGGTCGATCTCGGCGGCGGCGCGGACGGTGCCGCGCCGATGGGCCCGCCTCCGGCCACCAGCGCAGGCAGCTTCGCGTTCCAGGAGGCGTCCCTCGACGCGGCGCCGTCGCAAGGAACCGCCGCCGTCCCTGGGCGGCTACGCGAGCAAGCGCCCGACACGCGGTCCTCGAAGCTCCCCAAGGTGCTCGGGATCGCGCTCGTCCTCTTCGTCGTGGGCGGCGCCGCGCTGCAGCTCACGCCGGTGGGCGCGTTCGGCCACGTGTTCATCACGGACAAGCTGCACGCCGGCGATTACGCGAGGGATGCGGCCGCGAAAGGCGACGACGCGCGTTCGAAGCTCGCGGTCGACACGTTCCCCGCAGCGCAGGCCGTGGCGGACGAGCTCGCCGATGCACGGAAGAAGACGCCTCGATCGAAGCCGCTCGGCGCATACGCGGCGTTCGTCGAGTACGTCAATCAAGTGCGCTTCGGGCTCGATCCGGCGCGCGCGGCGCGGGTGAGCACGTTCCTCTCGGACATCCCGCCGGACGCCGAGGTGCCGTACCTCGCGGCCGCGCAGGCCGCGCAGGCCGCGCAGGCGGGCGAGTGGGCGAAGGCGATGGAGGCCGTCGACGCCGCGATCGAGAAGGAGCCCAAGGACGGCATCCAGCACGAGCTGTCGATCCTCCGAGGTGAGATCGCCCTCGCGCGGAGGGACGCGGCCGGAGCGCTCGCGGCCTTCAACGCCGCCCACGCGAGCGGCGCTTCCGCGCGTACGTTCTTCGGGATTGCTCGCTCGCACTTCCTCGCGAAGGCCTACCCGAAGGCCGCCGAGGCCGTCGAGGGAGTCCTCAAGGCGTCTCCGACGCACGCGGGTGCGCTCACCATGCGCGCGCAGCTCGTCTGGGAGCTCCAGCGCGACGACGCCGCTGCGATGAAGGACCTCGCGACGGTGCTCGACGAGAAGAACCGGAAGAACCTCGGGTCGGCGGAGCTCTCGTACGCGCTCGCCGCCAAGGGGTGGATCCTCTTCGCGCGCGATCGCGCCGGCGACGCGCGCGCCGCCTTCGACGAGGCGGTCAAGGTCGATCCGCGCAACGTGACCGCGCTCGTCGGGCAGGGCGAGGTCCTCTATGCCGACGGTCGGTTCACCGAGGCCCTCACGCGCTTCGACGAGGCGCTCTCGAAGGATCCGACGAGCATCGCCGCGACGCTCGGGTCCGCGAAGACCAAGATCGCGCTCGAGCGGCTCTCGGACGCGAAGGCGCAGCTCGTCGCCGCGCGCCAGAAGGCCCCCAAGGACATGAACGTCGCGCTGTGGCTCGCGCGCACCGAGGAGGCGCTCGGCAACAAGAAGGCGGCGGAGGATCTCTACTCGACCGCGATCGATCTCGCCGATCCGCAGAACAGCGACGCCGTGCAGGCGTATGCGGCCTACGCGCGCTTCCTCGCGTCGCAGGGCAAGAACGCCGAGGCGGCGGCGAAGCTCGAGCAGGCGCGCGCCAAGCTCCCGGACAGCCCGGCGCTGCATCGCGCCTTCGGCGAGGTCGCCGTCGCCCAGGGACAGTTCCAGGAGGCGCTCGAGCACTTCGAGGCCGCGCTCAAGCAGAACCCGAACGATCTCGGGACGCGCTTCAAGCTCGGCGAGACCTACCTGAAGATGAACAAGCTCGATCTCGCGGCGAAGGCGTTCGACGAGGTCGCCGCGATCGACAAGGAGTATCCGGGCATCGCGCTCCAGCGCGGGATCCTCTTCGAGCGCTCCGGCGACATGCAGAAGGCGCTCGAGCAGTTCCAGAGCGCCTCGCAGAAGTTCCCGGACGACATCGATTTGATGCTTCACATCGGCGCGGCGTACGTCGCGATCGGCGACACGGAGAAGGCGCTGCCGCTCCTCCTCAAGGTGAAGGACAAGCGCCCGAACAGCGCCGAGGCGAATCACTTCGTCGGCCGTGCGTACCTCCAGCAGGGTGGCCTCGAGGCCGCTGCGGCGATGCGCTACCTGCAGCGCGCCGTCGCGCTCGATCCGAACAAGGCCGAGTACCACCTGTACGTCGCCTGGGCCGCGAACGAGGCGACGCCCGCGCAGCTCGGGCTGGCGCGCACGCACGTGGAGAAGGCGCTGCAGCTCGACAAGCTGCTCGCGGACGCGTACTGGCAGCGCGGCGTGATCGAGCGCAGGGAAGGGCAGATCAACGACGCGATCAAGGATCTCAAGCGCGCCCTCGAGCTGAAGCCGTCGCGCATCGAGGCCCACGCGGCGCTCGCCGAAGCCTACGAGGACAAGAACGACATCGCCGCGGCGATCTCCGAGTGGCAGAAGGCGATCGCCGGCAACGACAAGCCTGCGCACTGGCGCTGGAAGTACGGCAAGCTCCTCGCCACGAGGAACCAGAACGCCGAGGCGGCCAAGCACCTCGTCTACGCGGTCGAGAACGGGAAGAAGGCGCAGCCTCGCCCCGGCTGGCTGGCGAGCGCCGCCTTCGAGGCGGGCGAGGCGCTCCGCAAGACCGGCCAGAAGCTGCCCGCTTGCGAGCACTACAAGCTGTACCTCGAGCTCGCGGCGCCGACGGCGCCCGATCGCCGCGACGCGCTCCGCGCGGTGCAGGACCTCGCCTGTCCGAACGACGACTGACGGCGCGCCGCCCTCACGCGTCGGAGAGGGCGGCGGCCATCCGAGCGAAGTCCTCGACGTCGAGCGTCTCGCCGCGCGCGTCGAGGGAGATGCCGGCCGCGGATGCGGCGGCCGCGAGCCGCGCGCTCTCCGCGATGCGCGACCACGCATTGCGGAGCGTCTTGCGGCGCATGCCGAACGCAGCCTTCACGAGCGCGCGGAACAGGTCCGTCTCCTCCGCGAGCCGGGGACGGCGTGGCTCGAGGAGGACCACCGCGCTCGTCACCTCGGGAGCCGGATGGAACGAGCCGCGCGAGACGTCGAAGAGCTTCGTCGTCCGGAAGGCGGCGCGGACGAAGACGGTGAGCGCTCCGTATTCCTTCGTCCCCGGTGGCGCGGCGAGCCGCTCGGCGACCTCGAGCTGGACCATGAAGACGACGCGATCGACGTCGTCGGCGTGGGCGACCGCGCGCTCGAGGAGGCTGCCGGTGATCTGATACGGCAGGTTTCCGGCCAGGACGCGAGGCGAGCCTTCCTCCGCGGGGCCGAGCAGCTCCTTCGGGTCCACCGCCTGGGCGTCGCCTTCCACGATGCGCACGCGATCGGACTCGACGAACGGCGCGAGCTCCTCGGCGAGGACGGGCACGAGATCACGATCGCGTTCGACCGCCACGACCACGCGGCTGCGCTCCGCCAGCGCCTTCGTGAGCACGCCGAGCCCCGCGCCGAGCTCGAGCACGCGCGCCCGGCCGATCTCGTCGTCACGGACGCACGCGCGCGCGATCGCGTCGACCACGTGCTGCGCGACGAGGAAGTTCTGCCCGAAGGACTTCTTCGGCGAGAGCCCCACGCGCTTCAGGATCGTCCGAGCGTCCGTCACGCGTGCTCGCCCTTCTCGAGGACGTCGACTCGCGCGTCGGAGGACGCGGGCATCACGCGCCGGCGGACCTCGACGCCGCGCGCGCGTACGCCCATCGCACGCATCGCGCGCTCCGCGCGCGCCTGGGATGCACGGACGCGCAGGCGCACCGCGTTGCGCACCACGTCCTCGACCGTGGGGGCGTCCGTCGGTGCGGTCTCGAGCGCAGGCTCGAACGCGGGCATCGTCCATCGGACCTCGACGTGGCGCGCGCGGAGCCTCCGGATGGCGCGCTCGAGCGCTTCGCTCTCGGGGCTCGGCGCCGGCGCCCACACGTGCACGATGCTCGGCTTCTTCCGCTTCTCGCGCGCGATCTTGTCGAGCGCCCGGGCGAGCTCGACCTCGGCCTTCTCGCGCTCGCCGTCCACGCGCGGCGGGACCTCGACGCCGAACGACGCGAGGTAGTGACGAAGCCGCTGCTCGCGTGGCGTGGCCGCCTGCGGGAGCCGAGGGGCGAACGGGGCGCGCACGCGCATCGCCTCGGCGCGCGTCGCGAGCGCGTCGAGGTTGCCGCGCGGGATGTCGGCGAGGCCGCGCGGATCGAGCGGCCGGAGGTGCTCGGCGACACGCGCGGCGAGCTCCACCTCCTCGAGCTCGCATCGATCGGCGTCGACGGTGTTCGCGGTGCTCGCGAGCGCCGAGACGATGCGGGTGGCTTGCGCCGGTCCCGAGTCGGGCTCGAGCCAGGTGCGCAGCCGCGACGCGAGGACCACGAGCCCGACCTTGTCTCCGCGCGCGAGGTGACGCGCCGCGACCCCGCCGACCTCGTCGACCGCGATGTCGAGCGGCGCCCGACCGTGCTCGCCGGCCCACAGCTCGACGGACACGTCGATGACGAGCCACACGACGTCGCGCTCCTCGCGCTCCATCTCGCGGACGAAGAGCTGTCCGCGCCGCGCGCTGGCCTTCCACGCGATGCGCTTGAACGGATCGCCCGGCACGTGCTCGCGCAGCTCCTTGAGCTGCTCGCCGTCGCCGCGGAAAGGCGAAGGACGCCCGACCTCGGAGAACGCACGAGCGCGACCGCCGCGCGCCGTCTGGAGGATCGCGAAGAGCGGCTTCGGCACGACCTCGATGCCGTGAGGGTTCGCGAACATGAGCGGGACCTCGTAGAGCCCTTCGCCTCCGAGCGGCGTACCGCGCACTTCGAGGGCGATCCCGTGGACGCCCCAGCGCCCGACGCGCCGAGCGCGCACCCTCACCTCGAGCCGGACCTTCGACGCTGCCGGCAGGTCGACGACGGGCGGGTGGACCGTGACGTCGAGCATGCTCGAGGCCACGGGGCGCAGGTTCACGCCGCGCGCGTCGTCGAAGCCTCGGTTGCGCAGCTCGGCTTCGAGCACCACCTCGCCGCCGCGCTCGATTCTCGTCACGCGGCTCGTCGTGCCCCACACCATCTCGAAGCCCGAGGTCCGGATGCGCGTCACGGTGACGAGCGCGAGCGCGCGTCCGAGCGTGACGGCGAGGATCATCGCGCCGCCGAAGGCGACCGCGGCGCTCAACCGGACGACGACGCCGACCATCACCATCGCCGCGCCGGCGAGGGCGACCTGGAAGGTGGCGCGCGTCGGGTGGAGCTGCACGACGTCGTTCCTCCCTGGCGGCTCCGTGGGCGTCTCAGACCGCGCGGAACCCGCGCCGGTAGCCGACCTTGGTGAGGGCCTCCTCGATGATGGCCTCGCGCACGCGGTGGTCTCCTTCGACGTCGGCGACGAGGACGAGGCGATGCGCGAGCACCGACGGCGCGACCGCGCGGATGTCCTCCGGCACGACGTACGTTCGCGCCGCGAGGAGCGCGTGCGCCTTCGCGGCTTGCACGAGACCGAGCGTCGCGCGCGGGCTCGCGCCGAGCGCGACCTTCGGGTGCGTGCGCGTGTGGGCGGTGATGGCGACCGCGTAGTCGAGCAGATCGTCGTCGACGTGGACGCGGCTGCATATCGTCTGGAGCGCGACCACGTCGTCGGGGTTGAGCAGCGCGCGGATGGCAGGCGGCTCGACCCCGTGCGTGCGGAGCATCTGCGCCTCCTCACGCGCGGACGGGTAGCCCATCGACACGCGCACGAGGAACCGATCGATCTGCGCCTCGGGCAGCGGGTACGTCCCTTCGAGGTCGATCGGGTTCTGCGTGGCGAGCACGAGGAAGGGGAGGGGGAGCTCGAAGCGGTCACCCTCGATCGTGACCTGCCGCTCCTGCATCGCCTCGAGCAACGCCGATTGGGTCTTCGCCGGGGCGCGGTTGATCTCGTCCGCGAGCACCACGTTCGCGAAGATGGGGCCCGCGCGGAGGTTGAACGTCCCGTCGCGCGGCGAGAGCACGTACGTGCCCGTGATGTCCGCCGGGAGCAGGTCGGGCGTGAACTGGATGCGCCGCGAGGAGCAGCCGAGCGCGGTGGCGAACGCCTTCACCAGCGTCGTCTTGGCGACGCCGGGCACGCCCTCGAGCAGGACGTGCCCGCGCGCGAGGAGCGCGATCATCATCGTGTCGAGCGCCTTCGTCGACCCGATGTACGTGCGCTGCACTTCGCGCCGCAGCTCCTCGATGCGCTCTTTCGCCGCGACGACCTCGTTGCTTCCCTGCTGCAGCGGCTGCGTCGTCACCTGCCGGCCTCCGCGGCGCTCTGGACCGAGGTCGGGTTCGAGCCGAAGGGGCGGGAGAGCCCGGCGTTCGCCTCTGCGACGCGGAGGACCTGCTCGACCGTGCGCGCGATCGACACGACCTCGGCGTCGCGTACGGACTGCACCATGCCTCCGCTGCGCTGGAAGACGACCATGGTCTCGACGTTCGACATTCGTAGCAGAAGCCGGCGAAGCGTGTGCATCCCTTCGGCGTCGAGGAGCCCGCGTTTCTCCACCTGAGCGAGCAGCTCCTGGTGGCCGGGCACCTTCGAGAGCCCGAGCAGCGTCGCGAGCTGCTCCTCGAGCGCGCTCTTCAGCTCGAGGATGGCGAGCACGCGCGTGGTCTGCGGAGCGGCGATGACCGCGGCATGGCCGGCGACGCCGCCCTGCGCCGCCGCGGGGATGCTCCGCGTGAAGCGGGGCACCACCGGCTTGTGGAGCCGTCCCGCGCGCGACCCCACCCAGACGATGAGCGCCAGCCCGAGGGCCGCCGCCGCGCTCCAGGCAAGGATCGCCGGAAGCCCCTCCCTCCGGATCTGCTCCACGAGATCCCGGACCTCGCGGAGCCACTCCGCGAACGTGTCCGCGTCCCCGCCGAAGCTGCCCCTCTGCTCGAAGCCGCCGGACGCGATGAACAGGCGGCCGCCACGACTGCCCCAAGCATCGGCGTCGACGGCGTAGCGAACGAGCCCACGCGCGAAGGCCTTGTTGCCCGAATAGCGCAGCATCGAGTTCATCACGATCGACGGATCGCCGACCGCGAGGAGGCGCCCCTGACCGACGGCGCCCGCGACGGCGACCATCACGTCGGGCTCGCCGTCGGCGCCGCGGATCTTCAGCACGGGCGACAGATCGGGGTGCGCGAGGCCGGTCGGGTGGTTCGTCACGACCCGTTGCACGTCCGCGACGACCGGATGGGCGCTCGCCGGCTCCGCGAGCGCGAGCTGCGGGTTGTTCCGGAGCGACTCGGCGGGACGCCGCGGGCTCGGGAGCCGCTTCATGTTGAAGTGCGTGAGGAGCGACTCGCCGCGCCCGTAGTCGTCGAGCAGGATGACCCGCCCGCCGGCGTGCATGAACTTCGAGAGCTGCTCGGTGTCGAGCGAGCGCTCCGGGTAGAGCAAGAGGAGACCGTCCTCCGGCCTTAGCTCGCCGAAATCGATTTGGGCCGTGGGCACCACCCTCGTGGTCCCCAGCTCGGCGCGCGCGAGGCGCACGAGCTCGGCGGCGCCCTCCCAGTCGGTCCCGGTCAGGTCGAACGGTGCGGCCGAGGCCAGGCGACCGACGAAGAGAAGGCAGAGGAGGGCGAGGAAGGCGACGAGCCGGCGGGCCATGACGGGAGCAGCGTCTCGTGATGCGGTGCAGCGTCGATTGTCGCCCCGTGTCGGGACACCGGCGCCTCGGCCGCCACCCGGGAGGACCTCCCGACCCGCGCGCTTCGGGGCGGCACGAATGGCCGAGCTCTTCCGGAGGATCGTCATCTCGCTTCCGGCCCACCTCGACACTACCACCCGTGACACCGCGTCGACCCTTCGAAATCAGGAGCGACGGAGAGGAAGCGTCGCGTTTGACCCTCGATGAACGAGCGGTCGAGGGCGAGGCGGCTGCATCCGAGACGCGTGGCAGACTGGGTCGTCTACTTGACCGATAGGACCGGATTGCTAGCTTCCATGTTGAAGTAGCTGACCAGTTGCGGGCGCGCTTGTTCCGCTGTTCCTTTGGAGGAGGAAACTCGCATGCTCCCTCCGTTCATCATCGAACAGATTCGCAAACGCGAAGAAGAGGAACGGAAGCGGTACGAGCAGCCGCAGCTCGACTTGCCCCTCGCGCCGCCCCTTCCTCCGAAGCGCCGTGAGGAGAGCGAGGACGCGCCGAAGCGCGGCGTGATCATCGTCGAGCTCTGAGGCAACCAAGCCTTCGCGCGGGGAAGTCGGCCGCGGCGACAGCAGGGATCTGCTGAGCCAGCGGCCTTTTTCGCTCGGTGTCGGACGAGGCCGACGCTCCGGTGCCGCCGGACGGAGCCCCGACCCTCGGCCCGGGGCTCGGTGGGGGCCGAACCTATGGAAATCGGCCCCCCGGGCGTGGGGCTGTACTAGGGTGGCTCCGCTATGGGCTTCTTCGGCTGGCGACCCCGTTCCGTCGCCGTCCTCCCCTTCCTCGTCCTGGGCTTGGTGGCGGACACCGCCTGTTACGACACGGGCGACGGGACGGCTCCCCCGCTGAACAACTTCTATTTCCCCGTCGGCCTCAAGGTCTCCTACGGCGGGACGGTGCTCTACGCCGTCAACTCCAACTTCGACCTCCAGTTCAACGGCGGCACCCTCCAGTCCTACGATCTCCGGACGATCCGGCGGCACGCCCTCGCCGCCATCACCAACGCTCCGCCGGGGTGCCCGGACAATCCCCCTCTCTTCAAGGAGGGGCAGTCCGTGCGGCAGCCGCTGGGAGAGACCTGCGCGCCGCCGGTCGACTCCACAATCTACGTCCGCGACTCCGCCGTGATCGGCGCCTTCGCGACGGATCTGTTGCTGTCGAAGCCGCCGTGGGAGCTCGTCGAGCAGCAGACGAAGCTCCGTGCGGACGACCCGCCGCCCCCGCCCGCAGACGTGAGCTTCGACCGGCTGTTCGTCCCGGTGCGCGGGAACGCGACGCTGACCTGGGCGACGGTCGAGCGTGACTCGTTCGAGAGCGCGCCGACCGAGGCGGACACGAAGGACACCTACGCGCCGTTCCGCATCGAGTGCGGCCAGGACGCATCGCGGCGATGCGACGCGCTGCATCAGGTCGGTGCAGATCCGAACGAGCGCGGAAACACGCGCCACATCACGATGCCGGGCGAGCCGTTCGCCGCGGCGATCAGCGAGGACGGCAAGTCGCTCGTCATCACGCACCAGAACGAGACGAAGACGACCCTGTTCTCGACCGGCCTCGGGCGCACGAAGGCGACCGACCGCCTGGATCCTCCTGCGATCGAGTTCACCGTCGATCGCGTCCCCTTCGGCGGCGTCGGGATCGCGGCGATCCCCCACGACCTCGATGCGTTCCTCGGGCTGCCGGTTCCGCGCCCGGCGTTCCTCCAGACGAGCCGTGTCGTCCCCGAGGTCACGCTGATCCGCCGGTACAGCGATCAGGTCGGTGGCTCCGCCACCACCGACGCGTCGATCGGTCGCCCGTTCCTCGACGTCGAACGCGCGTTCCCGATCACCGCGAGCGCCGGCGGGACCGACTCGCGCGGCATCGCGATCGACCCGACGCCGCGGCTCGCATGCAAGGCGCGCGTCCCGGCCGACGACCCCGATCGCGACGCGAAGATCGCGGCCTGCGCGCGCAAGCCCGCTCGCGTGTTCATCGCGAACCGGAGCCCTGCCGCGCTCCTCGTCGGCGAGATCGGGGTCTCCGAGGGCATCGACGGCGCTTACGACCCGGACCGCCTGACGATCCACACGTCGGTGCCGCTCTCGGCCGGACCCTCGAAGGTCTATCTCGCGCCGATCGTCGATCGCGACGGGGCGTACGTGCTGCGCGTGTTCGTCGTGTGCTTCGACTCGGCGACGATCTTCGTCTACGACCCGGACGCGGGCGCGCTCGAGAACGTCATCCGCGTCGGCCCGGGACCGTTCGCGATGGCCTTCGATCCGTTCTCGCTCGAGGACGTCGCGCGAAACGCCCAGGTCCCGATCGATCCGCGCGACCAGGACGTCGGCCTGCGACGCTATCGCTTCGCGTACGTCGCCAGCTTCACCCAGTCGTTCGTGCAGATCATCGACCTCGACAACTCCGTGCCCGCGTCGACGACCTTCGAGCGCATCGTGTTCACGCTCGGTCACCCCACCAACCCGAAGGGATCGTGATGCGATACCGTCCTTTCCTCGCCGTCGTGGTCGCGGTCGCGACGGTCGTCGCGACCGCGGTCCTCTTCGCTTGCTCGCAGACCCCGCAGAGCGTCCCGATCCGTACGTTCGAGCGTGCGCAGAAGGTCGACGTCATCTGCCTCCAGGTCTTCGGCGAGGACGCGCCCAAGCCGCTGCCGCAGGAGGCGTGCGCTCCCGTACCGCCGAACGTCAACGGCTCGAACCTCGACAATCAGCTCTTCGCGCTCGTGACGCAGACGACGCGCGGCGAGGTCGCCGTCGTCGATCTCTCGGCCGGGGCGATCGTCGATCAGAACCACACCGTGCCGGGCATCAACTTCCTGCCCGTCGGCGCGCTCCCGACGGACATCGCGGCGACGCCCGACGGTCGCATGGCGTTCGTCGCGTCGGCCGAGCCGAACAAGTTCGCCATCTACGGGATCCCGGGTCATCGCATCCTCGGCGACGCCACCGGGCGGCCGGATCCCGAAGGCACGCCGACGTTGACCTCGTGGCCGGTCTGCGCGCTCCCGCAGCGGCCTGGCGCGCTCACCGTCGTCCCCCGCCGTCCCGTCGGCGGCGACACGGACGCGGGGGCGGACGTGCCGCCGTACGAGCTCGTCGCCGTGCTCCCGGGGGACCGGACGAGCTCGGCAAAGGTCGTCACCATCGATCCGCGCCCCTTCCTCCGCGGAGCACCGCGGCGCCTTCCCGACGGCACGTCGGCCGACGACGACGGACCGGGACCCGTTCTGGCGCCCGGCCAGCTCGAGCCGTGTCCGATCACGGCCGCGATCGAGCTCGTCGGCGACGAGGCGCTTCCGGGATCGTTCCGCGTCGGCCCGGAGTGGGAAGACGGCGTGAAGTGGGTCGACGGCGGCGTCGACCTCTCGTGCGAGCTGCCCGAGAAGCCGTCGCACTGCGGTCTCCTTCCGTGCAAGTGCCGGGCGCAGGCGGACGCCGGGGCCGCCGACGACGCCGACGCGGGGGCTTGCGATCCGGACGCGGGATCGACGGAGGCGCCCGAGCTCCCGCTCGAGCTCGGGCCGCTCGACCCGCCTCAGCCCGTCGCCATCGCGCGCGACGATCAGTTCCTCTACGTGGCGGACGACGGCGTCCCGCTCATCCACGTCATCGACCTGTCGGTGCCGGGAGCTCCGCGCGAGCTGCCTCCCTTCGTCGTGACGAGCGTCGTCGACCCGTCGCGTGCCGTCTCGATCCGCGACCTCGCGATCAGCCCACCGACGCGCGAGTACAAGCGCTTCCTCTACGCGGTCGATCGGAAGGAGGGCTCGATCGCGATCTTCGACGTCACCGATCCGCTCACGGCCGACCGCTCGCCGATGCGCCGGCCGCATCCCGAGCTGAATCCCTTCCAGCCGCCGGATCGGATCGCCTTCTCCGCCCCGGTCGTCGCGGTCGCGTTCGCGCGGCACGACTTCCCGCTCACGCGCATCAAGGGCGTCACGGTCCCGAACGCGAAGACGGGGCTCTTGTGCAACCCGAACCCGAACCTCGATCCGCAAGGGAACCCGCCGGACCTCGGCGCGTACTACCGGGCGAACTCGACGGACCCGATCGTGGGCATCGGGCCGGGCCGACTGCGCGGCATCTTCGCGTTCGCGACGCTGTCGAACGGCCAGATCGTCGCCATCGACGTCGACGACTGGGACGCGCCGTGCCGCCGCCCGCAGCTCTTGACCGGGGCCGACGTCACGGCCGAGGGTACGGCGGTCGACGTCGGAGCCCTCGCGGTCGCGCAGCCCGAGCCGGTACCGGGCGACTTCGACCCGTACCACGCGCCGATCGCTCCGCCGGAGAGCGTGACGCAGGAGGTCTTCTTCCCGGTCTCCGCGCCGCACCGTCTCCGCTCGATGTTCCTCCTCCGCGACGACGCGCGCACGGGCAAGCACGTGCCCTTCCTCCCCGGGCTGCCGGCGATCCAGGCCGCGGGCAGGCCGCTGCCGCTCTTCGGTCAGGGCAGCGAGGCGACGCCGCGGATCCGCCCCACGGCCGTGCGGCCCGGCGTCACGGCCGGCACGGAGGAGGTGGGCGTCCGCTTCTCGCTCGACGTACCGGACGTCCACTTCGATCAGGACTGGGCGGTGACGTACGAGGGCGCCTTGCCCGGCTTCGAGGGGCTGCCGGGAATGCTCTCGACCGTCGACGGCTACTCGTCGCTCGTGCTCACGCAGCCGCAGGCACGGTTCTGCGCGAAGGGCGTCGAGGACTGGGACGTCTCCGCAGCGCGTGCGCGCACGATCGACGACGCGCTCGCGGCCGCCGGGATCGATTCGCAGACACCCGGAGCGCCGCCGCTCGAGCGACGGCTCGTCGACTACATCGAGATCACCGACGAGCTCTTGCCGCCCGAGGATCCCTACTGGCGACTCGACGACCTCGAGGCACCGAATGCGTGCTGGGACGATCCGCTCGCGATCCCGAGCGGCGCGCCGATGGGATCGCCCGAGCGGGAGCGCGTCGCCGCGGCTCGCTGGGAGGTTTGCACGAACGTCTTCGGCGGGCCGACCGACAACAACCGCAACCGCGACTTCCCGGTGCTCGAGGCCTACGACGATCATCTCGTCCTCGGCCGCTTCGCGACGATCCCGCCGAACGAGTCGCGCGAGGTCGTCTACAAGCACCCGTCGAACGCGCCCTTGCTGAAGCTGATGCGGTGCTGCTTCCACCACCAGGTCCGCTTCAAGGTGCGCGCCGCCTCGCAGTGGGTGACCGTCGGATCGGCGGTCGGCTTCTTGAGCCACATGACGACGGACGCGAACGGTCGCTGCGTGGTTTCGTGCGATCCGCGCGAGGCGCTCCTCAACGGGCGCGCGCCGGCGCTCCCGAGCGCCGCCGCCGCTTCCGCGCCCGTCCGCAACAGCCCGCTCGCGATGCGCAACCCGATGTTCTCGTTCTTCGTCCACAACGGGCAGCGGGACTCGGTGGACGTGATCCCCGATCGCGACACGTCGTGGTTCTTCCAGACGCGAGGCTCGTTCCAGCCGCTGGTCATCGACCTGCCCACGCAGACCAGGACCACGGCGGTCAACCCGCAGTCGATGCGCTGGATCGACACGCTCGGCCAGCTCGCCGTCGTCGACGGCTCCTCGCAGGGGCTCGTGCTCATCGACCTCGCGAGCGTGTCCATTGCGCGCGCGCCGTACTTCTGACAGGGGTGGTCCCACGATGGCGAAGGGGCACGGCGCCGACACCCCCGTGATGAAGCAGTTCCTGGCGGCGAAGGCGCAGCATCCGGACGCGCTCGTCTTCTTCCGCCTCGGAGACTTCTACGAGCTGTTCTTCGAGGACGCCGTCATCGCGGCCAAGATCCTCGACCTGACGCTGACGAGCCGGAACAAGTCGGCGGAGGAGCCGATCGCGATGGCCGGCGTGCCGGTGCACGCCGCGAGCGGCTACGTCCAGAAGCTCCTCGATCACGGGTACAAGGTCGCCATCTGCGAGCAGATGGCCGACCCCTCGAAGGTGAAGGGGATCGTCCCGCGCGAGGTGGTCCGCGTCGCGACGCCCGCGCTCGCCTACGACGACGCGGGCCTCGACGCGCGCAAGAACCTCTTCCTCATGGGGATCGAGGCGTCGGCTTCGGACGGACCGGGGCTCGGACGCGTCGGCATCGCGGTGCTCGATTTCTCGACCGGCGAGCTGTCCGCTTGCGAGGCGGACGGCGCCGAGGCGGCGATCGCGGAGATCACGCGCCTCGATCCGCGCGAGATCCTGCTCGGCGCGAGCGCCGCCTCGCTCGTGCCGCTCCTCCGGACCGCCGTGCCGCGCGCCGTGATCCGCGAAGAGGGGCGCACGGCGGAGATGGAGATCCCCGCCGACGTGCCCGAGGGCTACATGGAGCAGCGGCGCATGCGTACGAACGAGGCGCCGCCGTCCATGCCCGGCGCCGCGATGCTCCCCACGTCGGCGGAGCTGACGCTCGAAGACGCCATCGCGCTGCTCGACTCCGTCCTCGGTCCGGGCAAGTCGCGGGCGGCGTGCGCCAGCGACCTCGCGCTCGTCGCGGCGGCGCGCTGCATCGCGCTCGCGAAGGTGTGCGAGCCGGGCAAGAAGCTGCCGATCACGCGCCTCGTCGAGTACACGCTCGGCGATACGCTCGTGCTCGACGATGCGACGCAGCGGCACCTCGAGCTCGTGCGCACGCTCGACGGCGACACGAAGGGCTCGCTGCTCGCCCAGATCGACGCGACGAAGACCTCGGCCGGCGCGCGCCTGCTCCGGCGGCGCTTGCTCGCGCCGCGCACGCGCGTGGCCGAGATCCGTCGCAGGCTCGACGGCGTCGAGCTCTTCGTCACGCAGCCGGGCCTCCGCGCAGAGCTTCGCTCGCGGCTTGCGAAGATCGCCGACATCGAGCGCCTCGCGGTCAAGCTCGCCGTCGATCGCGTCGGCCCGCGCGACCTCGCGCAGCTCCGAGCGTCTCTGGCCGAGCTGCCCGCGATCGACGACGCGCTCGCGCGTTGCCCCGACCGCAACGCGCGCGAGGCGCTCGAGATCCCGGAGGGTGAGCCCTTCGTCGACCGTTGCGAGGACCTCCACGCCAAGCTCGCGGCCGCGCTCGTCGACGATCCGCCCGTGCGCGTGAGCGACGGAGGAGTCTTCCGTGACGGCTTCGATGCAGAGCTCGACGAGGCGCGCACGCTCGCGAAGGACGGGCAGCGCCTCATCGTCGAGCTCGAAGCCAGGCTCCGCGAGGAGTCGCAAATCCCGTCGCTGAAGCTACGCTACACGCGCGTGTTCGGCTGGTACCTCGAGGTCACGAAGAGTCATCTCGCGAAGGCGCCGAAGACGTGGCGTCGCAAGCAGACGATCGCGACCGGCGAGAGGTTCACGTGCGACGAGCTCGACACGCTCGCCGACAAGCTCGCTCACGCCGAGGAGCGGCTCTCCACCCGCGAGTCGGAGCTGTGGTCGTCGCTCGTGAGCGAGCTGTCCGCGCACACCGATCGGCTGCGCGCCGTCTCCGCGCGGCTCGCGGCGCTCGACGTGGCGAGCGCGCTCGCGGAGGTCGCGCATCGCGACGACTACGTGCGCCCCGAGGTCGACGAGTCGCTCGAGCTGGATCTCGAGGAGGCACGCCATCCCGTCGTCGAGCGGCTCGCGGCGGCCGGGCGGTTCGTGCCGAACGACGTCCGCCTGGACGCGTCGCCGGACGCGCCACCGGACCGCTCGAGGATGTGGATCATCACGGGCCCGAACATGGCGGGCAAGTCGACGTTCATGCGTCAGATCGCGCTCTGCGTGATCCTCGCGCACGCGGGATCGTTCGTCCCCGCGCGGCGTGCGCACATCGGCATCGTCGACCGCGTTCTCACGCGCGTGGGCGCGAGCGACAACCTCTCGCGCGGCGAGAGCACCTTCATGGTCGAGATGAAGGAGACGGCGAACATCGTCCGTCGCGCGACGCGGCGCTCGCTCGTCGTCCTCGACGAGATCGGCCGCGGGACGAGCACGTACGACGGGCTCTCCATCGCCTGGGCCGTCGCCGAGTACCTCCACGACGTCATCGGTTGCCGCGCGCTGTTCGCGACGCACTACCACGAGCTCACGGAGCTCGCCGCGAGCGCCGCCCGCGCCGAGAACTACAGCGTGAGCGCGCGCGAGCACGCGGGCAGCATCGTCTTCTTCCACAAGGTCCAGCGCGGCGCCGCCTCGCGCAGCTACGGGGTCGCCTGCGCGCGCCTCGCGGGGCTTCCGGAGTCGATCCTCGCGCGCGCGAAGGCGATCCTCGACGACCTCGAGCGGAGCGCGTCCTTGCCGACCGGCGGTGCCTCGCGCCCGCGTGCGCGGCGGAAGGACGGGCAGCTCGGCCTCTTCGGGGGCGAGCCGAGCGCGTCGCGCGCGCCGGAGGTCGCGCGGCCGTCGAGCCCGGCACTCGACATGCTGCGCGCGCTCGACGTCGAACGCATCACGCCGATCGAGGCGCTGACGACCCTGGCAAAGCTGAAGGAGCTCGCGAGCGAGTCATCGTGACGAACTCGAGTGGACGCGAATCACGGCGTCTCGGTTACGCCCTCGTCGCGACGGCGGCGACGGGGTGGGGGACCTGGCCGCTCATCCTGAAGCACGCGCCGATGCCGGCCGCGCTCCAGTCGGCGGTCGTCATGATCGTCATGACGCTGGCGAGCCTGCCCGTCATGATGAAGGACCGCGTCCGTGCACGCGCGAAGCTCGTGCACTGGCTCGGCGTCGGATGGCTCGGCGTCGCGGACGCGCTCAACATCGCGCTCTTCTTCGCGGCGTATCAGCGCACGAGCGTCGCGATCGCCGTCCTCACGCACTACCTCACGCCCGTGTTCGTCGCGCTCGTCGCGCCGGTCGTGCTCCGAGAGCGCCTGCAGCTCCGCACGATCGCCGCGGTGGCGCTCTCCTTCGCCGGGCTCGTGTTCCTGCTCGCGCCGTGGCGCTCCGACCTGTCGGCCGGCGACTTCGTCGGCGCGGCGCTCGGCGCCGGCAGCGCCGTCTTCTACGCCTCCAACGTCCTCGTGAACAAGCGCCTCACGCACGTGTTCTCGGGGAGCGAGCTCACCTTCTATCACGGCTTCGTCGCGATTCCGCTCCTCCTCGCGATGGTCCCGGACGGAGCCCTCGCGTCGACGCCGACCTCCGCGCTCGTCGTCGTGACGCTCGGCGCGCTCGGGCCCGGCGCCATCGGCGCGCTCACCTTCGTCTGGGGGCTCCGGAGGATCGCGGCCAGCCACGCTTCGATCCTGACGCTCCTGGAGCCGTTCGTCGCCGTCGTCCTCGCCGCGCTGGTGATGGGGCAGCGCGTGTCGGCGCTCCAGATCACGGGTGGGACCTTCATCCTGGTGGGAGCGGCCCTCGTCGTCAGCACGAGGCAACAACTTGTGGAGCCTCGGCCCGTGGCCATCGAGTAGAATCGCCTCGCGTGAGCGTGCGCGAGTCACTCCTGTCTTCCGTGGTGCCGGTCGCGGCAGGGGAGCTTCTCGTCGTCGCCGACGACGCCACGCGCAAGCTCGTCCTCCAACAGGTCAGCCTCCTCGCGATGGACGCCGTGCACACGGAGAGCGAGGAGCGGGCCGCGAAGATCGCGCTCGAGAAGGCGAGCACGCTCGACTGCATCCTGGTCGACTTCACCCTGCCGGGGCTCGACGCCTTCTCGCTGTTCCGTCGCCTGCGGCAGGATCCGGAGACCGCCACGATCCCCGTCATGGTCGTCCTCGGCAGGCCGCCCAACGAGGCGGACCTCTTGAAGCTGATCGAGGCCGGCGTGATGGACCACGTCGTCAAGCCTCTCAGCACGACGCTCCTCTGCGCGAAGATCAAGGCGGTGTGCGAGCGGTCGCGGATGCAGCGCGAGCTGAAGAACAAGCTGCGCTTCGCGCTCGAGTGCTCGGCGCACGACGCGCTGACGGGCCTGTACAACCGTCGCTACTTCGAGCGGCGTCTGCGCGAGGAGTCGGCGCACGCCCGTCGCCACAAGCGACCGTTCGCGCTCATCCTCGCCGACATCGATCACTTCAAGCTGGTGAACGACACCTACGGCCACGAGGACGGCGACCGGGTCCTCCGCCACGTCGCGGAGATCTTCTCGACCTCGCTCCGCGAGGACGACATCGCGTGTCGCTACGGCGGCGAGGAGTTCGTCGTCCTCCTGCGCGCGACGCCGGGGCCGGCGGCGCGCGTCGTCGCGAACCGGCTCCGAAGCGCGGTCGCGTCCAAGGCGATCGGCCTCGGCGCGAAGGACGAGCCCCGGCACGTCACCCTGAGCGCCGGCGTCGCGGCCGCCGACGAGCGGAACGGCTACAACTTCGAGGGCATCGTCGATCGCGCCGACAAGGCGCTCTACCGCGCGAAGCGCGGCGGCCGGAACCGCGTCGAGATGGAGTAGCGCCTCACTTGCACTCGGTGAGCGACGCGATCCACTCGTCGACGACCGACGTCCCGAGCGGATCGACGACCGACGTGCCGATCGGCGGCATGCGCGCGTCGTCCGTGCGGTGCATCCGGACGGAGAGCAGCGACTTGCTCGGATCGCCCGGCACCACGATCTTCGCGTCCGCGATGCCGAGGTCACCCGTCTCGGGCTCCGCGTTGCACACGCGCGTGCCCTTGAACGTCCGGCTGAAGCGCAGGTCGGCGGCGCCGCGCCCGGGCCCTTGCGGCCTGTGGCAGAAGGCGCAGTTCGCGTGGAGGTAGGACCGCGCGCGGTCCTCGATCGAGGCGCTCGTATCGGAGGGCGAGGGGAGCGGATGACGCTCCTCCGGCAGCGGCGCGCTGAACACGCCCATCGCCGCGAGCTTGTCGAGCTGGTTCACCGTCGTGCCGTCGGGGTACGTGTGCGGGCGGTCGAGCTGCGCGAGCTCGGGTCCGATCGCTCCGCCGGCCGCGGCGTTGTGGCAGGTGATGCACTGCGAGCGGCTCGGATAGGTCCACGTCTGCCCGCCGATCTCCTTCGACTTGCCGTGCGGGAGCAGGACGGCGTCGCTCTCGTCGTCGTTCCACTCGTAGGTGTAGCCGGCCCAGCTCCCGTCGGTGTGCCGGACGAAGAGACGCGTCTCGATGCGCTTGCCGCCGAGACGGAACTCCTTCACGAGCACGGTGCCGGGCGGGAAGTCGAAGCTACCGTCGTTGCGGACCGTGATCTTTCCGCTCGAGGGCAGCGACATCCAGCGCGACTTCTCCGTGCCGTCGCTCCAGAGCGGCGAGTTGATGTCGTAGGGGACGAGGCTCGCTGCCGGGACGCGCGGGTCGTCGGCGAGGAAGCAGCCCGTCTCCGAGAGCTTCTGCGGAATGCCGTCCGACGCGGTCGTCTGGACGAGCTTCCGGATCTTCCCGCTGCCGTAGTCGAGGATGTAGAGCTCGCCGTCGTGGTCCTCCGCGAACGAGGAGATCGAGTGCGACGTGTCGATGAGCAGACGCGGCGTCGGCTGGCTCGCGTTCGACGGGATCGCCCAGATCTTGCCCGTGCCGAAGTCACCATAGAGGTAGTGGCCGTAGAGCTCCGGGATCTCCAAGCCGCGGTACACGTAGCCGCCGGTGACGGAGTAGCCCTCCGAGTGGTCGTACTCGACCACCGGGTCGATGGCGCCGGGGACGTCGCACGGCGGCTGCCGGTAGCAGTGGAAGCCCTCGCGCAGGCCCCAGCCGTAGTTGCCGCCGAGGACGATCTTGTCGATCTCCTCGTACTTGTTCTGCCCGACGTCGCCGGCCCAGAGCTCGCCGGTGAGGCGATCGAACGTGAAGCGCCACGGGTTGCGCAGGCCCCACGCGAAGATCTCGGGCTTCCCGCCTCCGTTCTTGAACGGGTTGTCCTCCGGGATCGCGTACGGCGAGCCGCCATCGATGTCGATGCGGAGGATCTTGCCGAACAGGTTGTTCGTGTTCTGTCCGTTCCCCTGCGGATCGCCGCCGGAGCCGCCGTCGCCGAAGGCGATGTAGAGGTAGCCGTCCGGCCCGAACGCGATGTTTCCGCCGTTGTGATTGCTGTACGGCTGGTCGAGCACGAGGAGCTCCTCGAGCGTGCTCGCGTCGAGCGTGAGCCCTCCGTCCGTCGTCTTGGCGCGCGCGATGACGGACGCCAGGTTCGCCGGGCTGGTCGGGCTCTTCTTCGTGTACGAGAGGAACAGGTAGCCGTTGTCGGCGAACTTCGGGTGGAGGGCGAGGCCGAGCAGGCCCGCCTCGTTGGGCCCGGCGTTCACGATCCCGCTGAGATCGACGAAGAGCGAGCTCGTCGCCTCCGTCCCGTTCGTCTCGACGCGGCGGATGAAGCCCTTCTTCTCGACGACGTAGAAGCGATTCCGGTGCGTCGGCGAAGGAATCATGCCGACGGGCATCGAGAAGGTGAGGTCACCGAGCGCCGGAGCGGTGGCGAAGCCCGCCGACGGCCGCGCCCCCGCGAGGCACGACGAGACGGCGGAAGACGCTGCGCGCGTTTCTTCTTCCGGCTTTTCTCCGATGACACAAGCAGCGACGGCAGCCGACAGCGAAGCGACCAGAAGGGCAGGAACTCGCATGGGTCGCGGCGGGGTAGCGCGCGCCGGGGGGCGGTGCAAGGAAAGGTGTGCTTGGGACGCACCTGTGACGCGCGCTTCGCGCGCGAGTCCTCCGTCCTCGGTCCTTGGTCCTCAGCGAGAACGCCAGGAGATTCAACGGGTTGAGGCTCCAGGCTCCAGGCTCCAGGGGATCAAGGTTCGTGCCTTTCGTGACGTCCAGGCGGGCCATCCTCGCTCTGGGTTTCGGCTCGGCGATGGTCAGGGCGCCTGCGGTCTCGAAACGACCTGCTGAGGACTGAGGACTGAGGACTGAGGACTGACGAGTGCCGTCCAGCGAACCAGCGCCTCGCCGCGATGTCGCTAGCCCCGCCGAGGATCCAAGAACGTTGCCCCGTCGGCCCGCGGCATCCTCTCGTCATCCGGCAGCCCCACGTCGAACATCCCGGCGTGCCGTGCGTCGTGCTGGCCGAGAACCTCCTCCGCGACGTCCTGATAGACGCGGCGCTTCTGCTCGGAGTCGAGCCAGATCGTGAGCGCGCGGATGCGCGTGCCGCCGAGCATCATGTAGAAGCGCAGCGTCGTCATCATCGCGCTGGCGCACGCCTCGAGGCTCACGCGGCCGGCGCCCGTGCCGAGCGCCGGCGCGGCGAGCGACGCGCAGCCGTGCTCCTCGGCGAGGAGGAGGGCGCGCGTGAAGGCACGTCCGACGCAGGACACCTCGTTCCAGGCGCTGACGGCGTGGAACACGTTCTTCGTCGCGAGCCGGCCGGGGTTCGTGCGGATGCACGAGCCGAGCGCTTGCTGGCCTCCGGCCATCGCCTCCTCTTCGATCGCGTCGCCGCCGCGGAGGCGGAGGGCCTCGCCGACGCCGCTCCGCATGCGAAGCTCGAAGTTGGCGCTCGAGACGATCGCGTCGGCCTCGGCGGTCGCGATGTCGCCGACGACGAAGTCGACACGGACGTGACCGACGCGAGGCGAGTCCCCGCGACCGCCGAGGACGAGCGCGCTCGGTCCGACGCGCGTGGCCGTCGGGACGGGCGGCTCGAGCGCCTTCGCCAGCATCGTGAAGTGGGAGAGGGGCGCGAGGATGTCGCGCGGGCGCTGGCTCGTGTCCTTGGCGAGCATGCGCCGGAGGACGTCCTGGAAGTAGGCCTCGGCCGGCGACGGTGGAGGCGGGAGCCGCGGGCCGATCTCGGGATCGAGCACGTCCCCGACGCTCTTGAACGGCGGGTGCCCGTAACGAAGATCGCAGGCCGTCGCGCCCGCTCCCCACACGTCCGTGTGACGGCCGATCTCGTCGTGACGGAGCTGCTCGGGCGCCATGAACGGCAGCGTGCCGGCGGTCTCCGGAGGCGTGCCGGAGTCGTGCGCCACCGCGATCCCGAAGTCCCCCAGGCGGATGCCCATCTCCGGATCACCGAAGACGTTGGAGGGCTTGAGGTCGCGATGGATCACGCCGGCCTGATGGGCCTTCCGGAGGCCCATGCAGACCTCGCGCATCACGTGGCAGACGAGCCAGAGCGGCAGCCCGACGCCGAGCGACGCGCGGCGGCGTCCGTCGAGCTCGGCGAGGTCGAGCCCGTCCACGTACTCCTGGACGAGGAACGGAGGCGCGAAGCCGTCGTCTCCTGCGGGGAGACGCCCCGCGTCGAGCGCGCGCACGATGCGTGGGCTCGAGACGCGCGCCATCAGCCGCGCCTCGGACAGGATGCGTGCCGCCGCCGCCTGGGTGTCGCTCGCGTGGAGCGTCCGCTTGAGCGTCTTGATGACGACGGGGATCGCGAGGACCTCGTGCTTCGCGAGCCAGACCTCGCTCATCCCTCCTTCGCCGAGGAGGCCCCAGACGTCGTAACCGTGGACGGCGAGCCGCCGCATCCCGCGCCGCCCCCGCTACCGGCGGCTGCCCTCAGTGCGAGGACGCCTGGACGTGCTCGGCGTAGCTCTTCTCGTCGAGGAGCTGCGCCGCCGCGTTCGGATCGGAGGTCTCGATCACGATCATCCAGGCCTTGCCGTACGGATCCTCGTTGACGAGCTCCGGCTTGCCGTCGAGGTCCTTGTTCACCTCGACGACCTTGCCGCTGACCGGGGCGAAGAGATCGCTCAGCGTCTTCACGCTCTCGATGGTCCCGAAGGCCTTCCCCGCGGTGAGCTCGTCGCCGACCTTCACGTCGATGTTCACGAGCGTGATGTCACCGAGCTGCTCGACCGCGAACGCGGTGATGCCGACGGTGATTCGGTTCCCGTCGACCTTCGCCCACTCGTGGTCCTTCGTGTACTTGAGCCCAGCGGGGAATTCCATGAGGGGTACCTGCCTGTCTTTGCGGTTGTTTCGTCAGCTTCGTTTGTAGAAGGGCGTCTTGACGACGACCGCCTCGACGTTCTTGCCTCGACAATCGACCAAGAACTTCGTCCCCACCGCGGTCATCTCGGCCGGCAAATATCCGAGGCCGATGTTCTTGCCAACGGTCGGCCCAGGGCCGCCGCTCGTGCACACGCCGACCTCCTTGCCGTCCATGTCCCGGAGCGGATAGCCGTGGCGCGCGATCCCGCGGCCCGTGACCTCGAACCCCACGAGCTTGCGCGGGAGCGGAGCGGCCTTGATCGCGGCGAGCGCCTCCTTGCCGATGAAGGGCGAGGCCTTGTCGAGCTTCACGACCCAGCCGAGGCCGGCCTCGATCGGGTTCGTCGTCTCGTCGATGTCGTTGCCGTAGAGCGAGAGCCGCGCCTCGAGGCGCAACGTGTCGCGCGCGCCGAGCCCGGCGGGCTTGAGGCCGAGCGGGGCACCGAGCTCGAGGAGCTGATCCCACAGCGCCGGAGCGTCGTTCCACGGGCAGAAGATCTCGACCCCGTCCTCTCCCGTGTAGCCGGTGCGCGCCACGGTGCAGCGCACGTTGCAGATGACGGCGTCGCGGAAGTGGAAGCTCTTGAGCTCGCGCAGCTTGGCCGCGTCGCCTCCGGCCTTGTCGAGGACGTCGAACGCCTTCGGGCCCTGGAGCGCGACGAGGGCGGTCTCGTCGCTCCGGTCGAAGAACTCGCAGTGGTCCTTCGCCGCCTTGGCGAAGTGCGCGACCATCTTCTCGCGGTTCGACGCGTTGCAGACGACGAGCCACCGATCCTGCGCCGCTCGGTAGACGATGAGGTCGTCGAGGATCGTGCCCTTCTCGTTGCAGGCGCACGTGTACATCGCCTGGCCGTCGACGAGCTTCGACGCGTCGTTCGTCACGAGGTAGTCGACGACCGCCGCAGCGTGCTCGCCCCTCAGCTCGAGCTCGCCCATGTGGGACACGTCGAAGATGCCCGCGGCGGTGCGGACGGCTTGGTGCTCGTCGACGATGCCCGTGTACTGGATGGGCATCTCCCAGCCCGCGAACGGGACCATGCGGGCCTTGGCGGCGACGTGACGATCGTGAAGCGGTGTCTTACGGGAGGGCGCCTCGCTCATGCGGGCGGCACACTACCCGATCGCGCCCCCTTCGGCGAGCCCCCGCCGTGCTCGAGCGCCGTGCTCCGCGAGGCGGGCGGACGGCTCGACGCTCGGCGGGGAGGATCCGGTGGCGCGTACCGGCGCCGCTCGCGCTCCGACGTCCGAGACGGAGGCGGTCACTCCATCGGGGCGGTGATGCCGAGCACCTTGGTGACGTAGGCCCCGCCGAGGTAACGGCGGGCGAAGTTCCGCAGCGGCGCGGCGTCCGGCGAGGCCTTCCACTTGGCGAAGTAGTCCTCCTGCGCGTAGCTCGCGAAGGGCGCCATCTGCGAGCCCTTCACGTAGAGGCGCATCGCGCGCTCGGCGTTCCAGGCGATGAACTCCCGCGTGAGCGGGTTCTGCGTCGGGTAGGCGGGGTCGCGCTCTTCGATCGCGAGCGCGAAGGCGAGCGCGTAGATCGTGAGCTCGAGCGTACCGAACACGCCGTCCTGGACCGACGTCCCCCAGAGGCCCTGCTCGACGAGGTCGACACCGACCTCGCTCCCGTTGGTGAAGGCGACCCATTCCTCGAGGACGTACGTCGGCACGTCGTTCCAGTACCTCGCCGCCTCGACGAGGTGCTGCTGCCAGCGTGGTCCACGCAGGCTCGGAGGAACGCGCGGAGCTACGTCGGCGAGCTTCATCGCCGGTTCGACGACGAGCGTCGCGCGATGTTGGAGCACGTAGAACCCGTTCGCGGGCTTGCCCGTCACGTTGTACGCGAATCGGAGGTGGCTCGCGATTCCGTGCGTCGTCTCGTGGCCCCACCGGATCCGGTCGTTCGGGAACTCGTACTGGCTGCTGGCGAACGTCGGATGCAGGTGGCGGAGGATGTCCATGAGGGCCGTGCCCCAGCCCGTGCCCGTGATCGGTCGCTGATCGGGGAACGTGAAGAAGAAGACCTGCGAACCGGGCCAAGGTCCGTCGACCGCGCCGCCGTCGGGCTCGCTCGGCGGCGCGTCTCCGGCGTCGGCACCGGCCGCGTCGGCCGAGCCCGTGCGCGTGCCGTAGCCCGATCCGCTCGGCATGGGCTCGTTCGGCGAGGAGGCCTCTGCGGGAGGCGCGGGGATGCCCTGACCGCTCTCTCCTCCGCAGGCAGCGACGACGAGGAAGGCTCCGAGAAGGGGGGCGAGGCGCATTCCGTGCTCCTAGCAATAAAACGGTGAAGTTCCCATGATGCGGCTCGGCCGCATCATTTGCGCCTGCGAGCCGCGTCCGCTGAAGCCGGTGGACCGCAACCCGCGAGGGCGCGGGCTGAGGTACGGGTCCGGTCGGTCGACTCTCGGACGACGTCGCCACGGGACGGGCCCGCGCCTTCGCGTTATGCTTCGCGGGCAATGGGAACACCCTGGGATCGGCCCGGCGCTCGGTACCTCGAGGAATGGGTGCCGCGGTTCGTCCCGTACCACATCGATCTCGTGCGTGAGCTCGCCATCGCGGCGGGGCAGCGCGTCCTCGTCGTGAGCGCCGGCCCGGGGGCCGAGGTCGTCGCCGTGGCCCGCGCCGTGGGCGAGCACGGCCACGTCCGCGCGACGGACGACAGCGCGGACCTCGTGGACATCTGTGCCGCGCAGGTGAAGGCGGCCGGCTTCGGCAGCTCCGTCGAGTGCGTCAGGGCAGAGCCGAGCGACGTCGGCGGGCAGAAGTGGAACGCGATCGTCTGCGCGTTCGGCTTGTGGAAGATGACCGACCGCACGTCCGCGCTGAAGAGCTGGGCGGACGCGCTCACGCCCAACGGAAAGGTCGGCGTGCTCACGTTCGGTCCGCCCGACGACGGCGATCCGTTCGAGCTCTTGGCGCAGTCGCTGCGCGAGCTCGAGCCGAACGCCGAGACGACGCCCGCACGCATCGCCTCCGATCGCGACTCGATCGCCAAGATGTTCGAGGACGCCGGGCTCGCGCTCGTCCGCCACACGGTCCTCCGGCACACGATCACGTTCCCGACGGCCGAGGCGTTCACGGCGGCGATCCGCGAAGGCCGAACCTGGCGACGCGTCTGGGAGGAGCTCGGCCCCGAGCGCATGGGCCTCGTGACGGCACGCTTCTACGACCGCATCGGCGGCCCCACCGCGCCCATGACCTTCGAGCCCGCCGTCACGCTCGCCATCGCCGCGCTGCCCGGCGCCGTCGTCGATCTGCACTCGCGTCCGAGCGTGCGCGCCCCGCAGCTCGCGAGCGTTCCGCCTCCACGACCGCCGCGACCGGAGCCGGATCCGTACAAGGACTGATTGGAGGCCTTCGGCCTCCAATCAGTCCAGTCCTCAGTCCTCAGACCTCAGTCCTCAGCAGGGGACGCCTCCTTGCGGTCAGCAGGGTTCGCGCTCCCCGTGCTTGCTGCGAGGACCTCGTTCGCCGCTGCTCGTGGCCTCGGCTCTTCGAGCCTCGGCTCCTCGTGGTCGAGCCTCGGCTGTCGGTGGTCGAGGCTGCGGTTCGAAGTCTTGGAGCGAGGCTCGTCTGGTCGGGACAGATCGCAAAGGGCTGACGGACGAGCTTCGGGCGCGCAGCTCGAAACCGCTGAGGACTGAGGACTCGCCCGAGCCTGCGGCGGGCACGGAGGCTCCTGGTTCGCGGGAAAGTGGCATCCAGGATAACGGAAGTTCCTCCGCTTTTCGCCCGAAGCGCCCGAAAAACCCTTCCTCACGCTGGATTTGCCGGGGCCTTCGCGTATCCAATATAACGGATGGATCGCCGTCGGGCTTTCCGTCGCAGCTGGACCGCGCTATGAGGCCCTGACACTCGGGTCGACGGAGAGCTCGGCCCCAACACCACGGAGCGCGAACGCATGGCACGTTATCAGTTCACGTCGGAGTCGGTCACCGAAGGGCATCCGGACAAGCTTTGCGACCACGTCTCCGACGCCATCCTCGACGCGATCCTCGCGCAGGACAAGCATGCGCGCGTGGCGTGCGAGTCGCTCGCGAAGACGGGAATGGTCGTCGTCGCCGGCGAGATCACGACGACCGCGACGATCGACTACCCGGCCATCGTCCGGAAGACCGTGCGAGACATCGGGTACACGAGCTCGGAGATGGGCTTCGACGCCGACACGTGCGCGGTGATCACGGCCATCGAGAAGCAGAGCCCGGACATCTCGCAAGGCGTCACGGAGGGCCAGGGCCTCCACAAGGAGCAGGGCGCGGGCGACCAGGGCTTGATGTTCGGCTTCGCCTGCGACGAGACCCCGAACCTCATGCCTGCGCCGATCGACTACGCGCATCAGCTCGCGCGGCAGCTCGCGGCGATCCGCAAGAGCAAGAAGGTCGACTTCCTCCGGCCGGACGGCAAGACGCAGGTCACGCTCGAGTACGAGAACGACGTGCCGGTGCGCATCGACGCGATCGTCGTCTCGACGCAGCACGACGAGTCGGTGAAGTACAAGACCCTCCGCGAGGCCGTCATCGACCTCGTCATCGAGAAGGTCATCCCGAAGAAGCTCATCGACAAGAAGACGAAGATCCACGTCAACCCGACGGGTCGCTTCGTCGTCGGCGGTCCGATGGGCGACTGCGGGCTCACCGGCCGCAAGATCATCGTCGACACCTACGGCGGCATGGGCCGTCACGGTGGCGGCGCGTTCAGCGGCAAGGATCCGTCGAAGGTCGATCGCTCGGCTTGCTACTACGCGCGTTACATCGCGAAGAACGTCGTCGCCGCCGGCGTGGCGAAGCGCTGCGAGGTGCAGATCGCGTACGCGATCGGCGTCGCGAAGCCGGTCGGTGTCCACGTGAACACGTTCGGCACGGGCAAGGTCCCGGACGAGAAGCTCGAGGCCTACATCCTCGAGCACTTCGACATGCGCCCGAAGGCCCTCATCCAGGAGCTCGGGCTCCTCGCGCCGCAGTATCTGCCGACGGCGGCGTACGGCCACTTCGGCCGCAGCGAGTTCGCGTGGGAGAAGACGCACCGCGCCGCCCAGATCGCGGCCGATCTCCTCGGCGGCAAGCCGAGCGGCAAGAAGATCGAGCTGCGCTCCACGACGAACGGCACGAACGGCGTGAACGGCCTCAACGGTCACGCCAAGAAGGCGAAGAAGAGCAAGCGTCGCGGCAAGGCGGCGTTCGCCGAGATCTGATCGATCTCTTCTCTTCTCATCCCCTCATCCCCGCACGGCCGGGCGAGTTGCGTACTCGCCCGGCCGACGTGTTCCATGGGCACACACCTCACAAGCCGAGCAAGCTCGACCGTGAGGGTGCCATCTTGGGCCTGCTTCGATGCGGCTTCGATTCGGCCTCGCTCCCTTCGTCGAGTTCAACGACGACGCAATCCCCAACGCCGACGAGTACAAGGTCACCGTCACGTACGAGACACGCTGAGCCGCGCTACGCGGACGCGCGCTTCGTGCGGCTGCGCGAGGATCCAGCGGTGCGCTTGCGGCGCCCGGTGGGCTTGCGTCCCTGACGGGGCGTGGTGCGGGAGGTGGCAGACGACCGCGGCGCGCGCTTCGTGGCGCGAGACTTGGGCGACGTCCGCGACGGCCTCTTCGTCGCGCCACGAGCCCGCTTCGCGGTGCTCTTGCGCGTCGTCGCCTTGGCTCCGCGCTTCGTCTGCGAGGTCCGGCGGCGTGCCGGCCGCTTCTTCTCGCCCGAGCCCTCCCCACTCGCCGACGTCGAGCGCGAGCCGGGCGGCGGAAGCTGCACGCCGGCGCGCCGTGCCTTCGAGAGCCCGATCGCGATGGCCTGCTTCGGGTTCTTCGCGCCGTGCTTGCCCTCGCGGATGTGCTCCATCTCCTCGCGCACGAACGCGCCGGCCTGCGTCGTCGGTGCCTTGCCCTCGCGCTTCGCCTGCTTCGCGCGCTCGATCGTCTTCTTCTCCGGCATGACCGAACTCCTTCCACCGCCGCGGCATAGCAAGGGTACGGCCATCACCCGAGAGTCGCGCGGAGCTCGGGAGAATTCCACAGCGATTCCGTCGTCGCGCGTCGGTGACGCGTGCAGAGTGCACGCGTACGCACGCGACCTTTCGACACGCATGGTCGCGAGATGCCCCGCGCACGAGATGCAGAACGAGGCCCGCGTACGCACTCGATGCGAGCGCGCGCGGGCCTCGAGCTCCTGCCGGACGGCGTTCAGAACGTGACGACGGTGCGGATCGACTCGCCCTTCCGCATCAACTCGAAGCCTTCGTTGATGCGATCGAGCGGCAGGACGTGGGTGATGAGCGAGTCGATGTCGATCTTCTTCTCCATGTACCAGTCGACGATCTTCGGGACGTCCGTGCGACCGCGTGCGCCGCCGAACGCAGTGCCCTTCCACACGCGCCCGGTGACGAGCTGGAACGGGCGCGTCGAGATCTCCTGACCGGCACCGGCGACACCGATGATCACGCTGACACCCCACCCGCGGTGGCAGCACTCGAGCGCCTGTCGCATCAACTGCACGTTGCCGACGCACTCGAAGCTGTAGTCGGCTCCGCCATTCGTGAGCTCGATGAGGTGCGCGACGAGATCGCCCTTCACCTCCTTCGGGTTCACGAAGTGCGTCATCCCGAACTTCCGGCCGAGCGCCTCGCGCGCCGGGTTGATGTCGACTCCGACGATCATGTCGGCGCCGACCATGCGCGCGCCCTGGATGACGTTCAGGCCGATGCCGCCGAGGCCGAACACGACGACGTTCGAGCCGGGCTCGACCTTCGCGGTGTTGATCACGGCGCCGATGCCCGTCGTGACACCGCAGCCGATGTAACAGACCTTCTCGAACGGGGCGTCCTTCCGGATCTTCGCGAGCGCGATCTCGGGCACGACGGTGTAGTTCGAGAACGTCGAGCACCCCATGTAGTGGTGGATCTTCTCCTTGCCGATGGAGAAGCGGCTCGTGCCGTCCGGCATGACGCCCTTGCCCTGCGTCGCGCGGATGGCGGTGCAGAGGTTCGTCTTGCGGCTCAGACACGCTTTGCACTGCCGACACTCGGGCGTGTACAGCGGGATGACGTGATCGCCCTTCTGGAGGGACGTGACGCCGGGGCCGACGTCGACGACCACGCCTGCGCCCTCGTGACCGAAGATGACGGGGAAGAGCCCCTCGGGATCGGCGCCCGACAGCGTGAACTCGTCGGTGTGGCAGATCCCCGTGGCCTTGATCTCGACCAACACCTCGCCTGCCTTCGGTCCTTCGAGCTCGACCTCTTCGATGACCAGCGGAGTGTTGGGCTTGTATGCGACGGCGGCACGAGTCTTCATGGTCGCTCAGCATCGCGCCATTCGGTCGCGCCGACAAGGGCGCAGCGGCTGGAGCACATGCGTCCTTTTCGACCCGCGATCACGGGCCGCCTGGATTCACGCCGGCATGACCATAACTTGCGCGCGTGAGCAGCGAGAGCCTCCACGAGCGCTTCGAAGACTTGAAGCCCGAGACGCGTGATCTGCACCGCGCGATCGTCTCCCTGATGGAGGAGCTCGAGGCGATCGACTGGTACCAGCAGCGCGTCGACGCGACCCAAGACGAAGAGCTGCGTGCCGTCCTCGCACACAACCGCGACGAGGAGGTCGAGCACGCGATGATGAACCTCGAGTGGATACGCCGGAACAATCCGACCTTCGACCAAGCGGCACGGACCTACCTGTTCTCGGAGGGACCGATCACCGCGGTCGAGGAGGCCGCCACGGCGGCGTCTGCGCCGGAGGGCGCGAGCGACTCCGCTGCTCCCGTCGCGACCTCCGACGGCTCACTGGGGATCGGGAGCCTGAAGCTCACCTGACGAACGACGAAGGGGAATCGGCGTGGACCTCCTCAAGCGAAACCTCGCACCCATCCTCCCGGACGCGTGGAAGCTGATCGACGCCGAAGCCGCACGCGTGCTCCGGCTCCACCTCGCGGGGCGCAAGGTCGTCGACTTCCGCGGCCCCTACGGCTGGACCTTCGCGGCCGTGAACACCGGGCGCCTGGACATCCTGCCGAGCGGGCCCGATCCCGAGGTCCACCTCGGAATCCGCGTCGTCCAGCCGCTCGTCGAGGTGCGGATCCCGATCAAGCTCTCGATCATGGACCTCGACACCGTGGCGCGCGGCGCGGAGAACCCCGACCTCGAGGACGTCGTCCGCGCCGCGGAGAAGATGGCGCGCGTGGAGGACGACGCGATCTTCAACGGGCTCGAGCAGGTCGGGATGAAGGGAATCTTCACGTGCTCACCGCACGCCCCGCTCCCGGTCGGGCACGTGACGGCGCTTCCGAACGCGATCGTCACTGCGAAGGAGGTGCTTCGCAAGGCGGGCGTTAACGGCCCGTACGTGCTCGTCCTCGGCACACGGCTCTACGATCACGTCTCCGCCGCGACCGAGGAGGGCTACCCGCTGATCAAGCGGATCGAGCAGCGGCTCGTCGACAAGCCGATCGTCCGCGCCGACGCGATCACGGGCGGCGCCCTCTTGTCGATGCGCGGCGGCGACTACGAGCTGACCGTCGGCCAGGACCTCTCGATCGGCTACGCGTACCACACGAAGACGGAGGTGGAGCTCTACATCACGGAGTCGTTCATGTTCCGCGTGCTCGAACCGACGGCGGCGGTGAGGATCGTCCACGAGGGGTAGGGAGACTCCAGGCTCCAGGGGGGCGCGCTCCTTTCTCGTGAGGTGAGCTCGGTCACACCCACGGAGGCTAGCCGTCTCGACGCCCCGCGCAGGGCTTCTCACCTTCTTCCTTCTCACCTTGCTGCTGCTGCTGCGCTCGCGACTGAGCCACGAAGCGGCAAGCAAAGACGCGCAACGAAGAGAGCTCTCTTCCGTCAGCCGACGAGGGGCGCGCGGTCTCGCATCCCCTGGAGCCTGGAGCCTGGAGCCTGATCGACTTCAGTCAGCGCACGCCCCCACCCGACGGCACTCGGCCATGTCCTCCTCGCTGAACTCGATCGTCTGCCGATCGGGATCCATCACCCCGCGCGACACGTGGCGGAGGCCGAGCGCGTGGCCGAACTCGTGGAGGGCGACGGCGTAGACCTGATCGTCGGGCGTCTCCGGGCTGATGCGGATGAGGCGCCGGCTGCCCTGCGCGTAGCCGAGCCCGCGCGGTGACGGTGCGGGGACGATGAGCCACTCGCCGTCCTCCACGATGTGGACCTGGCGGAGCCCCGTCACCTGGTTCCACGTGTTCGCGGCGCGGATGATCTCGCTTCGCTGCACGTCGGTGAAGACGACGTCGATCTCGGCCTCGACGTCGCCTCTGCCACACGACACCGTCGACAGCGCGAACAGCGTGCAGGCGACGACGTTGCGGACGGCGTGACCATGGAGCGAGCGTAGGAGATTCATGGTGCGACGAGCCTCCAGCGACAGGTGGGCCGCTCGCGCCCTCTTCACGTCGCGTTCCCGCGCGGTCTCGTCCGAAGCTGCGCCGTGATTCCGGGCGCGTGCGTTCCACGCTCGCGGCGGAGCGCGCGCGCCGAGCGAGGAGCTTCGCCACGCTCGTCGACGAACGTCATGGGCGAGCGCGCGCGGTGGCGCCGTGCGCCCGCGTCGACGCGTGCTCGTGCCGCCGCCGAGCCGCGAAGAGCGGCGAGGAAGATCGCCGTCGCGGTCAGGACGTGCAGCGGCGCCCGACGAGGGGCCGAAATGCGCGCGGGCGCGCGCGTCTCGGGAGACGCAGCGCGCCCGCAGATGAGGCGATCCGGGACGGGATCAGATGTCGAAGTACAGGTAGAACTCGTGCGGCGTCGGACGCATGCGGATCGGGGTCAGCTCGCGCTGGCGCTTGTAATCGAGCCACTCGAAGATGGCGTCCTTCGTGAAGACGTCGCCGCGGAGGAGGTACTCGTGGTCCTTCTCCAGCGCGTCGAGGGCCTCCTCGAGCGACCCCGGCATGTGCGGGACGTTCTTCAGCTCCTCGGGGCTGAGCGAGTAGATGTCCTTGTCGAGCGGATCGCCCGGGTCGATCTTGTTCTGGATGCCGTCGATGCCGGCGAGCATCATCGCGCTGAACGCGAGGTACGGGTTGCAGCTCGGATCCGGGAACCGCACCTCGATGCGACGCCCCTTCGGGTTCGGCCCCGTGATCGGGATGCGGACCGACGCGGAGCGGTTGCGGCTCGAGTAGGCGAGGTTGACCGGCGCCTCGAAGCCCGGGACGAGGCGGCGATAGCTGTTCGTCGTCGGGTTCGTGAACGCGGCCAGCGACTTGGCGTGCTTGATGATGCCGCCGATGTAATAGAGCGCCGTCTGCGAGAGCCCCGCATAGCCGTCACCGGCGAAGAGCGGCTTGCCCTCCTTCCACAGCGACTGGTGGCAGTGCATGCCCGACCCGTTGTCGCCGAAGAGCGGCTTCGGCATGAACGTCGCCGCCTTGCCGTGCTTGCGGGCGACGTTCTTCACCACGTACTTGAACCACATGAGCTGATCGGCGCACGGCAAGAGGCGCGCGAACCGCATGCCGATCTCGCACTGGCCGCCCGAGGCGACCTCGTGGTGGCCGACCTCGACCTCGATGCCCGAGGCCTGGAGCTGGAGCATGATCTCCTGGCGGACGTTCGCGAGCGTGTCCGTCGGCGGGACGGGGAAGTAGCCCTCCTTGTGGCGCGTCTTGTAGCCGAGGTTCGGGTACTCCTCGCGGCCCGTGTTCCACGCGCCCTCGATGCTGTCGAGGTAGTAGTAGCCCTCGTTCGGCTTCGTGTGATCGAAGCGCACGTCGTCGAAGAGGAAGAACTCCGCCTCGGGGCCGAAGAACGACGTGTCGGCGATCCCGCTCTGGCGGAGGTACGCCTCGGCCTTCTTCGCGATGTGGCGCGGGTCGCGCGAGTAAGGCTGCTTCGTGATCGGATCGTAGACGCTGCAGACGAGCGACAGCGTCGGGTGCGCGAAGAACGGATCGAGCTTCGCCGTCTCCGGATCCGGGATCATGGTCATGTCGGAGGCGTTGATGGGCTGCCATCCACGCACCGACGAGCCGTCGAACTGGATGCCGTCCTCGAACAGCGCCTCATCGAGCCTCGAGACCGGGACCGTCGTGTGCTGCCACACGCCCGGGAAGTCGATGAACTTGAGGTCGATGAACTTGACGTCGTTCTTGTGAGCGAGCTCGATGACTTCCTTCGGCTTCATGGCTTTCCTTGCTTTCCGAGGCCCCCGTGAGGAGCCCATCACTCTTCGTTCGTTCCCCCTGGGCCGAGGGAGGGCTCGTGCTCAGATCGCGTCCTTGCCGCGTTCGCCGGTGCGGATGCGCACCGCCTCTTCGATCGGCGAGACGAAGATCTTCCCGTCGCCGATGCGTCCGGTCTTCGCGCTCTTCTCGATCGCGTCGAGGACGTCGTGGACGAGCTCGTCGGGCACGACGATCTCGATCTTCACCTTCGGCACGAAGTCGACGACGTACGCCGAGCCCCGATAGACCTCTTTCTTACCGCCCGTGCGGCCGAAGCCTTTGACTTCGGTCACGGTCATCCCTTGCACGCCGACCTCGCTCAGGGCGTCTTTGACCTCGTCGAGCTTGAACGGTTTGATGATGGCCTCGATCTTCTTCATGGGTGGCTTCGGTCGGGGTTCCGGTGAAGTCGTTTGCGGTCCTTCGACGGGCCGTCATCAGACACCCGGCGCACGAGGCTGCCAAGGGCTTTCCTGCCACCCGGCCCCTCTTCTTTTGCTCGGAGAGCGTTTCGGAAATGTTTCCGCCTAGAAGATGCTCGAAACTTCGTCGTGCGCTCCCGAGGACGGCCGGATGATGCCCACCCCGATTCGCATCGGAGCTTACCCCACGCCGATCCAGCACTTCGGCGCCGCCGGCCTGTGGATAAAGAGGGACGATCGCGTCTCGGATCTGTACGGCGGCAACAAAGTTCGCAAGCTGGAGCACCTGCTCGGCGGCGCTCGTGCGGCCGGCAAGACGCGCCTTTTGACGCTGGGCGCCGCAGGCAGCCATCAGGTCGTGGCGACCGCGTTGTACGGCAAGCGGGAGGGCTTCACGGTCGAGGCGGTGCTCGTGCCTCAGCCGTCGAGCGAGCACGCGCGGCAGAACCTCCGCGCGGCGCTCGCGCAAGGGTTGCGCGCGACTGTCGCGTCGTCGTGGCCTGCGGCGCCCGCGGTCGTCGCGAGCCGTCTCGGCAGAGATGCGTACTTCGTCCCGCTCGGCGGATCGAACGCGCTCGGATCGCTCGGCTTCGTCGAGGCCGCGAAGGAGCTCGCGGTCCAGGTCGCGGAGGGCGCGATGCCGGAGCCCGACGTCGTGGTCGTCGCAATGGGATCCGGCGGCACCGCCGCGGGCCTCGCCGTGGGGCTCGAGCTCGCGGGGATGCGCACGCGCGTCGTCGGCGTCGCGATCTCGCAGCCCGTCGCCGTCCTCGGCGCGATGGCCCGGCGCGTGGCCGCGAAGACCGCCGAGCTCGTCGGCCTCTCGCGCGGCGCTCGAGGCCGAGCGATCGCGCGAATCGAGGTCGACAAGCGCTGGCTCGGAAGAGGGTACGGGCACTCGACACGCGAAGGCGAGGCGGCGGCGCGCGAAGCCGAGCGCGCCGGGGTGACCCTCGACGTCACGTACACGGCGAAGGCGTTCGCATGCGCGCTCGACCTGGCGCGCGCGAAAGAGCGCGTCGTCCTCTACTGGCACACGCTCTCGTCGGCGCCGATGGAGCCGCTGCTCGTCGGTGCGCCGGAAGCGCTGCCGTCCCATCTCGCTGCGTTGTTCCGGTGAGCGCCGAGTCGCGCTCCCTCTACCGCTTCCGGGGCCGCGTTCGCTCTCGCCCATCGGTTGGCCACTCCTCGCGGAGCGAGTGGCGAGGGTCCGCCAGGCTCGCCTGGATCTCTCGGATGATCGCGCCGAGGAGACCGAACGCGAGGAGCCCCGGCCCGAGCGGACCGGAGGTGCTCTCACCGACCGGCGGCAGCTTGCGCAGGGCGGCCTTCGTCGCCGCGGACATGTGGCGGAGCTGCCAGCGGATCTCTTCGCGGATGGCCTTCGACGGATCGGGTGCCGCGAGGCCCGCTGCCTTGGCCGCGTAGGCTGCAGCGCCCAAGGCGTGCGCTCCCATGTGAGCGATGCTCGCGGCTTGCCCCGCCGCTCGGGCGGCAGCCGCCGCCGGAGGGCTGACGTCGCGCGCCGAGCTACCGCCCGCGAAGCGGAGGCGGATCGCGCGTGCGGTGGCGAGCTCACCACGCGCGAAGGCGCGCGCCCGAGCGATGGCGTCTCGCGGACCGGTTCGATCGGGCGCCTCCGCTTCGAACAAGCCGAGCACCCGCTCGGCGCAGTCCGCTCCCCAGAAGGCGACGATCCTCCGCTCCTCCTCGCTCAGCGTCTGCGGCGAGCTCACTTCACGCCAGGGCAGAGGACGCCCACGACGAGCCCGTGATCGTTGTGCGGATTGCACTGCGTGAGCGCGTCGTCGTCGTTCGGAACGACGGCGACGTCGGCGCCGGCGCCGCTCCCTGGCGGCGAGCTCCAGACGCACGAGACGGTCTCGCACTGCCCGGGCGCGAGCACGCCGGTCGTCTTCGTCCCGCACACCTTCGTGGAGTTCCAGTAGAACCCGACGCTGACACCCGCGCCGACGGGGGCCGTGCCTCGGTTGCACACCGGCGTCGCCAGCGTCGCCGCGCCGTCCCTACACACGAAGCTCGCCGACGCCTGCGCCGTGAGATCTCCGATGTCGAGGGCGTTCGCCGTCCCCGGGACGTTCTGTCGGAAGTTGTTCAGCGTGGGATCCGTCCAGTTCTTCGCCCACGCGCTCGACTTCGGGATGGTGCCGTCCTCGTTGACGTTGGTCACCGCATAGGCGTGCTGGTTCCAGATCATCCGGGAGCGCACCCAGCGATCCGCCGCGTCCTCGTACACGCGGATGCCCTGGGTCGCGCGCGGGTGGTTCGCGCGGCACGTCTTGCCCGTGCCCGGCGTGCCCGCGGGCGGATTCGCGCACATCGTGCCGAAGTCTTCGCACTTCGCATCGTCCTTGTCCGGGCAGCAATCCGCGCTCGTGACGCAGCGACAGAAGCCTTCGTCGCAAACGTTCGACACGCAGTCGGAGTTCTCCAGGCATCGGAGCCCCGCGAACTGCGAGTCGATGCGCGTCCCGGGCTCGAGCTGGCCCTTCGGATTCGCGGTGGTCTCTTTGCACGTTTGCCCGACGCCGATCGGCCCGCAGGCGGTGTTGCTCGGCACGACGAGCTCGGCGCGGAAGTCGCCGTCGACGTCGACGATGATGGGGTTCTCGTTCCAGGTGCACGAGGACCGGTAGCGGGAGAACTTCACGGTCCCGTCGGTCCCCGAATAGAAGCGCGTGAAGCACTCGTCCGCGTAGACGACTTCGGCCTTCCCGTCGGCCTCGAAGTCGAACACGGAGCTGCCCGTTCGGTTCGACGAGTGGTCCTGCGTCGCGCGCGACCAGAGGATCTTGTCGGGGCACTGACCGCCGGCGACGTGATCGCAATGGTTACGGCTCTCGCACTTCCCCCCCGGCCGCGGCGTCTCCTGGCAGTCGGGATCGAAGACCGTGTAGAAGGCCTGCCCGGCGACGCCGACCTCGGGCAGCCCGTCGCCGTCGAAGTCGGCGATCGTCGGCGGGCCACCGCCGCCGCCCGGCACGGACACGCTCATGTTCATGAAGAGCGAGTGATCGAGCTTGAAGATCGAGAGGTTGTTGTTCGAGACGACGGCGATCTCGGGCACCTGCGTCGTCCCCGGGACGGGATCGAAATCGGCGACGGCCGTCCAGCCCGCCGGGCTCGTCTGCGTCTGGCTGTAGTAGGTCTCCTCGACCCACCTGTCGTTGGCGCCGTCGAACTCCCAGACGCGCGCGCCGTTCGTCATCTCGATCTTCGGGTCGTCGTCGAGGTTCGCGAGCACCGGGTGCATCCCCGAGGAGTAGCTCTGGTAGTTGGCCGGCGGCGACGCGCGAAGCCTGCCCGTCCGTCCGTCGAAGACCCAGCCCTCGCGGATGATCTCGGGGAAGCCGTCGTCGTCCAGGTCGTGGATGCTCGGTGAGCCCCAGTTTCCTCTGCCGCTCGAATTCACGCTCGGGACGCTTGCCTTGAAGATCGTGGTCCCGTTGGTCGTCGCCTTCGGCGGATCCCAGAGCGGAGCCCACGTTCCGCTCTTGCGCGTGAAGGCCATCAGCGTCTCGTTGATGTCCGGGCCGCTCGACATGAAGGCGACGATCTCCGGCAAGCCGTCGCCGTCGAGGTCGCCGACGGCGACGGGCGACGAGGAGCGGAACCAGTCGACTTGCGAGTCGCCGTCGAGGTCGACGCCGCCGAGGACCGCCTCCTGCGTGCAGTCGGTCCCTCGCAGGATGCGGAGCACGCCGCGGTCCTCCGTGTAGCTGCCCGCCACGGGCTCGGTGAACGGTGCGATGATCGACGGAGTCGCCGTGCCGAAGCGGACCACGATCGGCGTCGCCTGGACGTCGACGTGGTTCGGGAACGGATCGTCCGGGATGGGGATCGCGGTCGGGAACTCGCACTTGATCTTCGGCGCGAAGTTCCCGGGTACCGCGATCTGATGGCAGGTCGGATCGTTCTCGCCCGGCCCGAACGGGACGCACGTCCCCGTGGCCGTATCGCAGTACGTGTCGTACCGGCAGGTCGTGCCGCCGTCGGCTCCTCCGCCCGGCGTGCACGGTCCCTGCGGAGGCAGGCACTTGCCTGCGACGCAGACGAAGCCGTCCGGACAGCCGGCGTCGCAGTCGAGCCCTCTCGACGCGTCGTCGACGCCGCCCTCGCTGCTGCCGAACGTCGGTGGCTGGGCGGAGCTGCCGCCGTCGTCGTCGTCTGCGGAGACGGTCAACCCGGACCCACCACATCCGATCGCCCACCCCAACGCCATCGACAACGAGACGCAACCGAAGACCCAGCCCTTTCGGCGCATACAGCTCCTCCGAGTCACGTATCGTATCGTGCCTCGCAGCCGGCGCGGCGCGCGAAGTGGGCAAAGAGCCGCTCGAGGAGCGCCGATCAGGCGAGAACGTGCGCGGCTTCGTCGGGGACGGCCGGCGTGGTCGCGCGGAGCATCTCGATGACCCAGTTGACGTGGCGGCCCCGCGCGATCCCGCGGCAATGCTCCTTCATCGTCGAGCTCTCGAGGATCTGGAGGTGCGCGGAGACGTTCGTCTCGAACGGCCGATCCTCGATGATCGCGCCGTTCGGCATGAGCTGCCGTCCTTCGATGCGCGTCTCCTTCAAGACCTCGATCGACGCGAGGCGGAGCAGCTCGTAGCGCTGCGCCTCGAAGCCGGGCGCGGCGCGGACCGCCACGATGAGCTTCCCGAACGTCGGGTCCTTGTTGAGGAGCCGATCGCCGGGCTCGAAGCCGACGTCGAAGCGCACGGTCAGGTCCGCGATGCCGCGCACGCCGGCCGCCTCGAGGCGGGCACGTACGGCCTCGCCGTCGGGGATCTCGATGACGTCGAAGACGCCGGCGTTGGGCACGAACAGGCCGCGCTTGCCGTCACGGCCGTCTTTCAGCTCGGCGCGGTACGACTCGGCGTTGATGCGGTACTCGCGCGCGACGTGGGTGGCGACGACGTCCTCTTGGGCGAACCGGATCGGCTCGCCGGCGGCGATCTCGAGCTGGAGCCGAACGAGGTCGAGCGGCTCGAGCCCCTTCGGCGTCCGAATGCGATGCGCCTGCTCGGTGACGGGATGCTCCACCTGTATGCGCGTGTTCATCTCGAGGAGGTACACGTGCCCGTCCTTGTACATGAGCTCGACGGTGCAAGCGCCGACGTAGCCGACGGCGTCGGCGATACGCACCGCGAGCGAGCAGCAGCGCTCCGCGAGCGCGGGGTCGTCGCGGAGGAGCGCAGGCGGCGCCTCCTCCTGGATCTTCTGGCTCGCGCGCTGCTCCGTGCAGTCGCGCATCCCGAAGTGGCGCGTGTTGCCGTAACGGTCGCGGACCACCTGCACCTCGAGGTGCACGGTCTCGGGGATGTTCTGCTCGAACATCACTCCGGGATCCCAGCCGTTCTGCGTGATCTGACCGAGGACGCTCTGGATCGCCGACGGCAGCGCATCGACCTCGTGCACGACGACCTGACCGCGACCGCCGCCGCCGTTGGCCGCCTTGAGGCGGCCCGGGAACGCGAAGCGACCGGCGGCGTGCGCCTCGCGCACCGCGCGCTCGATCGATTCCGCGTCGCTCGCGTCGATCACGACGCCCGGCGTCACCGCGCGCGGGTCGATCGACTCCGCGAGCGCGCGGAACTTCCGCTTGTCGCCCGCCTGCTCGACGGTGTCTTGCGTCGGGCCGACGAAGACGATGCCGCTCCGACGGAAGTGCTGGATGGCCGCGACGTTCTCCGCGAGCGGACCGTATCCGGGGTAGAGCGCCGAGCGGCGGAGCTCCTCGTCGGCGTCGTCGCCGAAGCGGGCGCGGTACGCCTCGATCACGCGCTCGGCGATGTGTGCCGGGTTCGCGTACGTCTCGCGGAAGCTGCCCGTCAGCGGTACGCCGAAGCCGCCGGCCGCTTCCGCGAGCCGCACCTGGAGCGACGACGCGTCGTCGGTCTCGTTGTAGACGACCACCGGCGTCGCCCCGTAGGCGATCGCCGTGCGCACCGCACGTACGCCCATCTCTCCTTTGTCGGCGACGATCACGTGCCGGAGGGCGCCTTCGCCGACCGTGGTCGCAGGCAGGCGATCGAGATCGTACGTGGCGAGGTAGACGAGATCGCGCACGCGCGCCCGCTCGCCGGACAGCGTGGGGGCCTCGCTGCGCAGCCGTTCGCGGAGCGACACCGCCCAGTGCTCCCGGAGGTGGATCGCGGCGAGGACGGCGAGCCCTTCGTCGGTCTGGCCGGCGTCACGCTCGAGGCGCACCGCGATCTCGGAGAGCGACAGCGCCTCGACCTCGGGCCGTCGCGACTCGGACGCTTCGAGCGCGGCGTCGATGCGTGCCCGGAGCTCTCGGATGCGTCGCGGCGCGTCGGCGGAGACGCGTCGGAGCGGCTCCTCCCAACTGAAGTAGGCGAGCCACGTCGCTCCATTCGCGATGAAGTACCGGAGCGCGACGATGCGATGACCGAGGGCGCCGAGCGGCAGCGAGGCGAGCTCGCCGAGGCGAGCGCCGGGCGCGTCCGCGAGGACGCGGAGGACTTCGTTGCATCCGACGTGCGCCTTCGGGGGCGAGACGCACGCGGCGATCGCCGAGGTGATTTCCGCCGAGCGCTCCTTGCGAGCTACGTACCCTTCCATCGTCGCTCCGTAGGCGCGTTGACGTACGACGAACGCGTCGCGTATTCAACGGCAGGCGAGCCGCTCGGTCCGCGGCGGGCTTCGGCTGATCGGCTCGAAAGGAAGATGGAGAAAGGCCAGAGGCGTAACGCTCCAGGCTCCGGCGGATCGCGGTCTGCGGCCTTCCGTCCCGGGTCGAACGAGCTCACCCGCCGCGGCAGACGACGTGTCGGGGATGCCGCGGTCGAGATGGATCCGTACGGTCGCGCCGCCGCCGACGCGACGACGCAAGGCAGGGCTCGCCCGTGATCGTCGTCGTGACCGGGACCGACACGGGCGTCGGCAAGACGTGGGCGGCGTCCGCGCTCGCTCGTGCAGCGTCCGACGGTGGTCGTCGCGTGGTCGCCATCAAGCCGTTCGAGACGGGATGCGGCGACGCTCCCACCACGGAGGACGGAGCGATGCTCGCGCGTGCGTCCGGCCAGGCGTCGCCGGATCGCGCCCTCGTCCGCTTGAGGACGCCGGTCGCGGTGCCGGAGGCGGCCGATCGCGAGGGCGTGACGATCGACTGGGACGCGGTGCTCTCCGAGCTCCGCACGCTCGTCGAAGGCGCCGATCTCGCGCTCGTGGAAGGTGCCGGCGGGCTGCTCTCGCCGCTCACGTGGGAGCGGAGCGCGATCGATCTCGCGCGCGATCTCGGCGCGCGCGTGCTCGTCGTCGCGGCCGATCGCCTCGGGACCGTGAGCCACTGCCTGACGACGCTCAGGGTGCTCGAGGCGGAGCGGCTCGACGTGGTCGGCCTCGTGCTCACCACGCCCGAGCATGCCGATGCGTCGACCGGATCGAACGCGCGCGCGATCGCTCGCCTCGCATCCGTCCGCGTCCACGTCGCGCCGCGTGCGACCGATCCGGCGGAGGCGGCGCGAGCGATGCGACCCGTGTTGTCGTGGCTCGATCTCGCGTGAGCCGCTCGGCGCGTCACTCGGAGGCCGGCTGCGTCGCGTTCGGCGGTGACGTCGTCAGCGTGCTCGTGCGCCGGCCGGCGACGAAGGCGCCGACCGCGACGGCGACGATCGCGAGGGCGATGCACACGAGCGTCAGCCGACGACGGCGCTCCGCTCGTATGGCGAGCTCGTCGTCGCGCACCGTCGCAGGCGCGAGCTCGCTCGGCGGAAGGGGATCGATCACGGCCGGCGTCTCCGGCGCGGCGACACCGCCCGCGTCCGAGGACGGCGTGACGCTCGTCGCCTGCCACGTCGCGGACGGCGTGGAGCCCGTGGCGGTCGGCGTGGAGATGGGCGGCAGCGGCGCCGTCCTGGGACCGCCGCTCGAGCCGCTCGATGCTCGCTGCCCGGGGATGTCGATCGGCGTCGCGAGCGCCGTCACCGCCGCGCCCTCCGACGTGTCCGGGAGCGTCGGTATCGCGTCTTGCGCGCTCCCTCCCGAGCCCGGGACGCGCGGGCGTCGCAAGAGCGCCGTCGTCGCACGGAAGATCTCCGTGTCGCCCGTCGTATCCACGGTGGCGGACCCCGTCACCGGAACGATCACCGCCGTGTGCTTGTCGGTCCCGTCCGGCAGCACCTCCGGGAACGCGTCGACGAGGCGCGCCATGACCGTGGCGGCGTCGGGGAGGCGGGCGTCGCGATCGTGGACGAGCATCGCGTCGATGACGCGCGCGAGCTCCGGCGGGACCCACGGGGCGACGTCGTGGAGGAGCTTCGGCCTCGACGTGAGGATGCCGACGATCGTCCCGTGGTAGCTGCCGCGATCGGCGAAGGGTGGGGTGCCCGCGAGCGCCTCGTACATGACGGCGCCGAGCGACCAGATGTCGGCGCGAGCATCGACGTCGTCTTTGCCTTCGGCTTGCTCGGGCGACATGTAGAGCGGAGTGCCGATCGGCGCACCGCTTCCCGTGATGCGAGCGCTGTTCGGCGCATCTCCGACGAGCTTCGAGACGCCGAAGTCGAGGAGCTTCACGAGGAGCTGCCCGTTGTCGCGCTTCGTGAGGAAGACGTTCGCGGGCTTGAGGTCGCGATGGATGACGCCGGCCTCGTGAGCCTTCATGAGCCCGCGCGCGATCTGGTGCGCGATCATGACGCCCGTCCTCACGTCGACGCGGCCGTCGCGCTCCAGGCGAGCCTGGAGATCCTCGCCGACGAGGTGCTCCATGACCATGTAGAGCCCGACGCGGGAGTCTGCGCCGACGTCGAAGACGTCGACGATGTGCTCGGACTGGATCTGACCCGCTGCGCGAGCCTCGCGGCGAAACCGCTCGACGATGAGCTCGCTCTCCTTCATCGACTTGTCGATCAGCTTGACGGCCACCCGCTTGCCGAGATCGAGGTGGACCGCCTCGCAGACCACACCCATGCCGCCGGCGCCGAGCACGCGACGAATCTCGTATTTGCCGCCGACCGCGAGGCCGACCAACGAGCTGTACGTCGCTGCCACCGCCAACCCTCTGGGTGTCCGAGTCGAGAACGAAGAACGCGCCCGCGAGCGAGGTACTCAGCATAGCCCGGATCGGGGGCCGCACCCGCTCGCGGGCCTTCCTTGGATACGGGTTTCAGAAGCGCCTTCTCCCCCGCGCCTGCGCGCGAGCAGCCCGAATTCGTTGGAAATTCCGGTGCCGCTGGAACCCCGTGCACGCGCTCGTGGGCCGGTGTGGAGAAAGCCCCGCGGATCGGCCCTGGCAGCGGACACGTACGGAAGCGCGCAACCGTTCTGCTTCGGCGGCCGACGAGGCGGCATGCCCATCTCCCCCGTCTCGCACCGCTCTCGTATCGACGACCATTCCAACGAGCAGGCTCCCGTCGAGCAACGCCGCGCTCCGAGCCATCCGCAGCCCTCGCCGGCCACTTCGAGGAGGATCGACGCGGACCTCGTCGCGTTCGTGAACGCATCGACGGCGAAGCCCGCGCCTCGGCCCAACGACCGCGTCCTCTACGTGGGCATGAACGATCCGAGCGTGCGCGCCGAGATCGGTGCGCTCCGCGCGACCGGCGCCTCCGTCACCACCGTCGTTCGTCAGGACGGGACGACCGTTCGGCTCGACGACGTCGATCACGATCTCTCGACGAAGAGCGGGTGCAGGGCGTTCGCCGACGCGCTCGCCGCCAAGCACGGGATGAGCGAGAAGGCCGCGAAGGAGATCGCCGCGGCGCTCGCGTCTCTCGGTCCGGGAGCTCGCGACGAGCTCGCCCGCATCGCGATGGTCCTCGCGCCGGGAGAGAGCGGCGCCTCGATCCCGTCGCGGATCGTGCTCTCGGGGCACTCGACCGGACACGAGCTCTTCAACGCCAGCGAGTCGTTGACGTTCCGTGCCGTCGTCGCGCTCGCGCATGCGATGCCGCGCGCAGCATCCCAGGTCGAGGACATCCACCTCTCCGGGTGCTTCACGGCCGGGCAGGTCCTCGACAAGGACGTCTGGAAGGGAGCGTTCCCGAACCTGAAGACGATGTGGGGCTACTCGAAGTTCGCGCCCGCGGCGCCCGTGGGCCACCTCCAGGCGTGGGAGGCGAGGACGCGCGGGCGCGCCGCTCACGATCCGGCGCGGGGGACGCCCGGCGTCGCCACGTGGTCCGAGCGGAGTGGGATCCGCGAGCCCGGGGTGACGCTCGAGGGGCTGAAGCAGGCCGCCGCCGAGGCGGACCGACGGTTCTCGGCCCACTTCTCGGGCGAGATCCGGGTTTCGACGCCGCACGACCGAGGGGCCGAAGACGACTACGCGGCGTACCGACGCCTCGCATCGCATCCCAATCTCTCGAAGGAGGAGCGAGCGACGTACGAGCAGAAGGCCGAGATCCTCCTCCGCGTCCGGTTCTACGAGTCGTCGATCCGAGGCGAGCTCGACAAGGCGCACGGCCCGGAGCTCGCGCGAGCGTTCCGGGCCGTCGGTCTACCGCCGGTCGACTTCGCGAAGCTGTCGCGGCGCGAAGCCCTCGAAGCGATCGATCGCTTCGAGCGTCGCCTCGCGACGATGCCCACGCGGACGCCGGATCTCGATCGCGCCGCCGCGGTGCTGCACGGCGTGCGGATGCTCGACCCGAAGGTCATCCCGCAGGGCTGGGTGCACTGAGCGTGCGGACCGTCACTCCTCGTCGGCGCGCAGCTTGGCGAGCACGCTGAAGTCCTCGAGGGTCGACGTGTCGCCCTTCGTCTCGTGCGCGCCCGCCGCGATCTCCTTGAGGAGGCGCCGCATGATCTTGCCGGAGCGCGTCTTCGGGAGCGCATCGGTGAAGCGGATCGCGTCGGGGCGCGCGAACTTTCCGATCTCCTTGTCGATGTGCTCCGTCAGCTTCTCCTTCAGGTCCTTGCCGGCCTGGTATCCGGCCTTGAGGGTCACGAACACGACGAGGGCCTGACCCTTGAGCTCGTCGGGCCTTCCGACGGCGGCGGCCTCGGCGACGGCCGGGTGGCTGACGAGGGCGCTCTCGATCTCGGCCGTACCGATGCGGTGTCCCGCGACGTTGAGGACGTCGTCGATGCGGCCGACCACCCAGAAGTAGCCGTCCTCGTCGCGGCGCGCGCCGTCGCCGGTGAAGTAGACGTTGGGGATCACGTCCCAGTACGTCTTCCTGAATCGCTCGTCGTCACCCCAGAGCGTGCGCGCCATTGACGGCCACGGTTTGCGGACGACGAGCTTGCCGCCCTCGTTCGGCTTGCACTCCTCGCCCCGGTCCTTGACCACGGCGATGTCGACGCCGAAGAGCGGCAGCCCGGTCGACCCGGGCTTCGAGTAGCTCGCGCCCGGGAGCGTCGTCAGCATGATCGCGCCCGTCTCCGTCTGCCACCACGTGTCGACGATCGGGCAGCGGCCGCCGCCGATGACGCGGTGGTACCAGGTCCACGCCTCGGGGTTGATCGGCTCGCCGACGGAGCCGAGCAGGCGGAGCGACGAGAGATCGTGCTTGTTGGGCCACTCGTCGCCGGCGCGGATGAAGGCGCGGATCGCGGTCGGCGCCGTGTAGAGGATCGTGACGCCGTGCCGCTCGATGATGCTCCAGAAACGAGACCAGTCGGGCGTGTTCGGCGCGCCCTCGTACATCATCACGCTCGCGCCGCACGAGAGCGGTCCGTAGACGAGGTAGCTGTGGCCCGTGACCCAGCCGACGTCGGCGGTGCACCAGTAGAGATCACCGGGGCGGAGGTCGAAGACGTACTTCGTCGTGACGTGGACGCCGGCGAGGTAGCCCGCCGTCGTGTGCATGACGCCCTTCGGCTTCCCGGTCGATCCGGAGGTGTAGAGGATGAACAGCGGGTGCTCCGCGTCGAACGCCGGCGGGTTCTTCGCCAGCTCGAGGGCTTCCTTGCTCGGCGTGCGGTTGAGGGCGTCCTCCCACCAGACGTCGCGGCCTTCCTTCATCGCGACGGGGCAGAGATCGCTGCCGATGCGTCGCAGGACGACCACCTTCTCGATCGTCGTGACACCCTTCTCGAGCGCCTCGTCGGCCATCTTCTTGAGCTGCACGACGTTGCCGCGTCGCCACGCGCCGTCCTGCGTGAGCAGGACCTTCGCCCCGCAGTCGATGATGCGCTCGCGGAGGGCATCCGCGCTGAACCCGCCGAACACGACCGAGTGCGTCGCTCCGATGCGCGCGCACGCGAGCATCGCGACGACGGTCTCCGGAACCATGCCCATGTAGATCGCGACGCGATCACCCTTCTTCACGCCGAGGTCGGTGAGCGCCGCGGCGAGGCGCACGACCTCGCGGTGGAGCTCGAAGTACGTCAGCGTGCGAACGTCCCCGGGCTCGCCCTCCCAGACGACTGCCGCGCGCGTGCGGACGTCCGTTGCGAGATGACGGTCGAGGCAGCTCTCGGTGACGTTGAGCGTGGCACCGGAGAAGAACTTCGCCTTCGGGAGCTCCCACTCCATGAAGGTCTTCCACGGCGTACGGAACACGAGCTCCTGCGTCTGCTCGCGCCAGAACTTCTCCGGCTCTTCGATCGATTGCCGGTAGAGCGCCGCGTACTCCTCGTGCGACCGGACACGTGCGCGCTTGCTGAACTCCTCCGAGGGATGAAAGCGGCGATCTTCCTTGAGGCGCGATTCGATGCTGTCGCTCATGACGTCTCCTCCAACGGGCGCACGTTTTCGGCGCAAGCAGGAATACCGCTTGTAGGCCCCGGCGCCAAGGCAGCTCGGTCCACCCTCGGAGCTGTGCCGTCGTGAGGGCTTGGAGTTTCACGCGCTGGATTTGGTGCGATCGGATCGGGAGGCGGGAGTCGGCCCGCTCCCCGCCTCCCGCCTCCCGCCTCTCGATCCCGACCCCCCCGCGACGCGCGCATCCCGATCGCGCTCGCAGACCCGAGACCGACTCCCGGCTGATCGAGAAGGACGCGCATCTCCGCCCTACGGGAGCGCGTCGAGCGCGCCGCGAGTGGCGTTCAGAGATCGCGGAGGAAGACGAGGTCGCCGCTCTCGAGCACGGCGGGGTCGCGAGTGACGGCGCGGTACCCCTCCGATTCGTACAGGGCGATCGCCTCGCGGAACACGACGCGCGTTCGTAGGCCGATGCGTCGGTAGCCGCGGGCGCGGGCGGCGTCGTGCGCGGTGCGGAGGAGAGAGCGGCCCACGCCCGCGCGACGTGCATGGCGCGCCACGAAGAGCTTCGACACCCAAGCGACGCCCTCGTCTCCGTGCGGACCGACGCTCACGACACCGACGGGCTCGTCGTCGATCGTCGCGACGAAGTCGTCGTGGTCTGCGCGCACGCCGAAGAGGCGGACGTCCGCGTCGCGTCCGTCGGGCTCGAAGACGATGCCGTAGTCCGCGAGCGCCGCGCCGATGAGCGCCTGCGCGACGTCGGCGTCTTTCGGGGTCGCCCTCCTCGTCCGATGGATCACGTCGCTCAGCAGCCGGGCGCGCGCGAGATGCCCATCTTGAGCCGCGCGATCTCCTGGAGCTCCTCCGCCATCGACAGGACGCGGCGGCTCGCTTCTCGGGCTGCGGTCTGCGCCTCGTCCGTCGTCGCGAGCTCGAGGAGCAGGCGGCGACCCAGCTCGTGGTGGTGCTTCTCGTCCGCCTGAATCGTCTCCTCGTAGAGGCGCGCGGTCGCCTCGTCGCCCTGCGCGTGGCAGAAGCGGATGAACTCCGCGTTGCGCACGAGCGCGAGCGCCTCGCGCGTGAACTGGCCCGCAGCGACGCGCGCGACCGTGCCTTCGAGCGAGAGCAGGTACTCGAGCAGGGGGCTCCTGCCGGCCGCGAGCGGATCGTGCTTCGACGTGTCCTGGCCCAGCTCCGACAGGCGAGCCTGGATCAGCCGGTAGTGTTTCGCCTCGTCGCCTGCTTGGCGCGCGAGCGCGAGCTTCACCGGCACCTCGCGCGTCGTCGGGATCCACGAGGCCGCGCATTCCGTGGCTTCGAGCTCGTTCTTGAGCGCGAGCACGAGGAGCTTCGGGACGGTGAGCTCGGGTCCGGGCTCGCCCGCGCAAGACGCGGCCGCGATGCGGTCGAGGGCGGCGCGGTTCTCGCCGTCGAGCTCCGCGACGAAAGCTTCGGGAGAGAGAGGCATGCGCCGGAGATTAGGCGCTCGACGGAGGGCGCGCCATCCGTCGCACGCGCCCCGCCGGCACGTCGGCGTGGACCCACGCGCGCGCGGTTGTGTCGAGAGCGCGCGTTTCGCGTGCGCGGTCGGCGTCGCACGTTCTCTCCGCGAATCTCGCCGGATCGAGCGCTCAACGGTCCGGCCGGAACGGCGGTTGCCTCGTGCCTGCGCGCTCGCCGGTTGCGCCGAGCACGGAGTGGATGCCATGCACGCGACTCGATCGACGCTTCTCCTCTTCGCCGGGTGCGCGGCCGCCGCGGTCGCGGCGCTCACCGGGTGCGGGTCGAGGGAAGGCTCGGGCGAAACGCACCTCCTCTGGGCGGACCAGAAGCAGCTCCCGCTCAGCGACGCGTTCCTGAACGAGCCGGATCCGTCGCCGCAGCCGCCGCTTCCGGGCGACGCGCACATCGACTTCGCCGAGATGAAGGAGAGGCTCGAGCGAGGCAAGCCGGCCGTCATGAGCCGGCAGCGGAGGATGCTCGAGGCGCGCTACGACCTGTCCGACCGTCCGTCGGACGTGCTCATGTTCCGCAGCAAGTACGTCCAGCGAGGGCCACGCGTCCGCCTGCCCGAAGGGATGACGTGGGAAGCGCTCGCTTCGATGACGCCCGAGCAGATCCGTGAGGAGGACGCGTTCCCGGCCGGGTTCTATCCGCTGCCTCATCCTCACCACGAGGCCGGGGGGATGGTGTTCCCGCAGATGGTCATCGACGAGACGAAGCGACAGACGGGGCGCGACCTGACACGCTTCGACCTCGAGTTCGATCTGCCCGAGCACTTCCTCCCCGAGTTCCCGCCGCCGCTGTTCCTCACGACGCGGCCCGATCTCGGCGACGTGTCGCAGGGGCAGCTCATCACCGAGCAGAACTTCTACGAGCTCTTCAAAGGCATCCTCTCGCAGAAGGACCTCGACGGTCTGCGCCTGCTCGTGACGCCGTTCCCGCAGCAGCAGTTCAACCTCACCGACGACCGGCGGAGCGAGCGGCCCAGCATGGGCGTTTCGTGCTTCGACTGCCACTCGAACGGCGCGACGAACGGCGCGACCCACCTCGCGCCCGACCAGCGCGCGCAACAGGACCGACGCCGCATCGACACGCCGCCGCTCCGTGGGTTGAACGTCCAGCGACTCTTCGGGTCGCAGCGCGCTCTGAAGACGGTCGAGGACTTCACCGAGTTCGAGCAGCGCGGCGCCTACTTCGACGGCGACCAGATGAGCGCGACGAAGAAGGGCGTCAACGTCCTCGAGCGCGGCAGCCAGGTCGCGAACATGGCCGACTTCCAGGAGTTCATCGACTTCCCTCCGGCGCCGAAGCTCGATCCGGCCACGGGCAAGCTCGATCCGACGAAGGCCACGGCCGAGGAGCTGCGCGGGCAGGACGTCTTCTTCGGGAAAGGGCAGTGCGCGAGCTGCCACCCGCCGCCTCACTACACCGACAACACGATGCACGACCTGAAGGTCGAGCGCTTCTTCAAGCCGCGCCTCGTCAACGGAAGGATGGCGAACGCGGACGGGCCGACGAAGACCTTCCCGCTGCGCGGCATCCGCCACACGCCGCCGTACTTCCACGACGGACGGCTGCTCACGCTCGACGATGCGGTCGAGTTCTTCGCGCTCGTGACGCAGGTGAAGCTCACCGAGGAAGAGAAGCGCGACCTCGTCGCGTTCCTCCTCGTCTTGTGAGCCACGGCTCGTGAGCCACGGCGGACGCTGAGGCCCCGCGTGACCACGCAACCGACCCGTCCCGGACCGGCACGGCGCCATTTTCGGCGAGGAAGAAGAAAATCGCCAGGGCATCGATCGATCGGCGGCGCTCGCGTGTCCAAAGACGCGCATGGACGCTCGACGACGCTTCTTGCCGACGGCGTTTTCGCTCGTGTGCGCAATCCACCTGCCGAGCAGCGCTCTGGCCGACGAGCCGCCGGTCGCTGCGCCGCCACCGTCGGCGCCTCCCTCGGGACCCTGGGCCGCGCCGCCGGCGCCGCCCCCGCTGCCTCCAGCGCCGGACGCCGCGCGAAAGGAAGACGGGCGAGGGGAGTCGCGAGTCGATCGAGGCGATGATCGTCGCGAGGCGGAGCGCGAGTCCGCGAACGCGGGTTCGAGCTCTTCCGAGCCGTCGGAGCAGAGAGGGTCCGACGCCAAGAGCGGCGAGCAGAGACGTCACTGGCATTGGCGCGCTCCGCGCGCCGTGCCGCCTCCGCCGCCCCCACCACTACCGCCGCCGCCCGGGCCGTCGTGGCGGCGTCACTACCGCTTCGAGCTCGTTCCGCCGAAGCCTCCTCCTCCTCGCTTCTACGGGTTTCCGAGCTTGCGCGAGCGCACGCGCATCTTCGTCTTGCCTCCGCCGCGTGTCGACCGCCATTCGCCCGCGAACGAGGCACCAGCGCCTCCGCCGGCCGTCGCGCCGGACAGGCCCGAGGCGCAGAGGCCCGCGTCGCGGGACGACGAGCGCGACGCGCGCGGTGGCCTGGGCGTCGCGGGCGGCGCGAGCCAGTACTTCGGCTTCGTGCCTCTCGACGGCGACCTGACGGCGAGCGGCCGCCTCCAGGCCGTGCTCGCCATTCCGTCCGAGTCGTCGAGGTGGCTCTCGCTCGCGACGCTCGGGCTGAGCGGAGGGATCGACGTCGGAAGGAACCGCGGCGTCGACGCGCAGATCTGGCGAGCGGGCTTCGTCTTCGCGCTCGGCGCGCCGTGGTCGCGCGACGTCCTCGGCATCGCCGTCGAGGGCGGCGTCCTCGGCGGCCGGTACTACGACAACAACCCGCTGGCGATCGATCACGGGAGCGGGCGGCGCATCGCCGGACCCTACGGCGAGAGCTACGGCCTGCGCTTCTACGGGCTCGGTCGGCTGACGCTCCAGGTCCCTCTGAAAGGCGACGTCCGGCCGTTCGTCGCCGGAGAGCTCGGCGCGACGGAGCGGCCGGACGGCGAGCTGTCCGGCATCGCCGGGGTGACCGGCGGCCTCGCGTGGAACGTGTGGTAACGGGACGTCGTCGTGGGCGTGGAGATGAACCTGAGCGCGGACGTGAAGGTGCCGATCGATTCGGTCGGTGTGCCCGTGCGCGACGAGATCACGCCGGTGGCCGCGTCCATCGAATGGAGTGAGGTCGTCGCGGTCGTGCGGCGACAGATGCGAAGCTTCGTCGGCGCCGGTCGCGACCTCGAGGATCTCACGCAGACCGCGCTCGAGCGCATCTACCGCAACGTCGATCGGTTCGAAGGTCGTGCCGAGCTCACGACGTACACGTACCGCGTGTGCGCGCGCGTCGCGATGAACCATTGGCGCTGGTACAAGCGATGGCTCCGGAGCTTCGAGCGCGCGACCGACACGACGCCGGAGCCGCAATCCGACGAGCCGGACGCCGCCGAGGCGGTGATGGAGCGCGAGCGCTTGGCCCGGCTCGAGCGCGCTCTCGATCGATTGAGTCCGATCAAGCGCGCCGTTCTGACGCTCTGCGAGCTCGAAGAGCTCCCCGCCTCGCGCGTCGCCGAGATCCTCGGCTGCCCAGAGGCGACCGTGCGATCGCGGCTGCGTCAGGCCCGCATCGATCTCGCGCAGATCCTGCGCGACGACCCGTTCTTCCAAACCGCGAACGAGAGGTCCCGGTGAAGTCCACGACGCCCCCCACGATGACGTCCGGCGAGAGCGAGCGCGATGTCGCGGTCGATCGCATCCTCGACACGGCCCGCGCGGCGTGGCGCGCCGGCATCGAGCGCGACGAACGCACGACGCGGCCGTGGAGCGAGCTCCGTCTCGCGCGCGCCACCGGGCCCGAAGCTCGGCGGCGGTCGACGGCGGGGCCCTTCGGACGGAACGACCTCGCGATCGCCGTAGGCGTCGCGGCGTGCACGCTCGGGGTGCTCGGGTCTCGTCACCTCCGATTGGAGCACGAGGCCGCCGCCATCCGGCCCGACCTCGACTCGAACGCGCCTGTCGTGATCGTCGCGTCCGCGGGGAACGCGCCTGCGGCCGAGCCCGGGACGGAGCCGGCCGCCGTGGCGACTTCGCCTTCGGAGGCGACGGCCGCAGCGGATCCGAGCGCGGCCGATCCCGAGGCGCTGGCGCTCGCGCACGCCCGACAGGCGCCGAGCCCCAGAGCGCACGAGCCGAAGCCATCGCCCGCGGAACCGGTCGCGTTGCCGCAGCTCCCTCCGCTCCCGCCGCCCGACGCCGAGATCGCGTCGACCGGTCCGTTCCGGCGCGTCTCGGTCTCCGAAGTCGAGACCGCGGATCCTCCGGCCGGCAAGGTTCACATCGAGGTTCGCACGGTCACACCGTCGAAGCGTCCGATCTCGCCGTTGCCGGCCGAGGCCCAGCGCGCGATGCGCTTGGCGACGCAGGAGCTCGTGCGCGGCGAGGTCGAGCGCGCCCGCGAGCGTCTCCGTGCCCTCGCGCGGAACGAGGATTCGATCGTCGTGTACGAAGCCGCACGCGCCCTCGCGCGGAGCCACCGCGATCCGAAGGAGCAGCTCGCCGTCTGGGATCAGGCGCTCCCGCGTCTGCGCGTGGAGCCGTACCGCGCGCTCGCGGCAGCGGAGCGAGCGCGCATCGCCGCGAAGGTCGCACGGAACGCCGGCGACTGAGCGCGAGCGCTCCACTGCCCGCATCCGTCTCCACTTCGACCGAGCTGCGCTCGCATCGCGTGGCTTGCACGCGGAGGTTTGCCCATGGACGTCGTCAAGAGCTCGCTCATCGTCAGTGGTCTCGTCATCGCGCTCGAATGGGCGCCTTCCTGCACGGGCGCGCCTTCAGGCCCTTCACTCGCCGACGTGCAGGGAAAGGCTCCGGGCTCCGGGCTCCAGGCTCCAGGGAGCACGTACGTCGTTCTCGGCACGGTCGAGGACGAGAGCGGCGCCATCGCTCGCCAGCTCGCGAGGCGGACGCCGACGGTCCGCCGCTGGACGTTCCGAGCGTGGCCCGTCTGGCGGGCGACCCATGGTGAATCGACGGATCGACGCCCCGTTCTCGTCTTCTCCGCCGGCTGGCGCGTCGTGCTCTCGTAGGTGCGCGCTCGTCGCGGAAGGCGAACGGCGGGCCGCTTCGATCACTTCGAGCCGCCGGCGCCCTTTCGACGCGAGCCCTTCGGCCGGGCCGCTCCGGCGAGCGCGACGAGCTCGCGGTAGTGTGCCTCCACGGGCGCGAGCTCGACCTCGTCCATGAACGACGCGAAGGAGAAGTACGGCAGGAGCGTCGACCAGCGATCGAGTTACGTCGGGCGATGCTCCGGGCGGGAGAGGAGGCCCATCGCGCGCAGCTCGGCGAGCGCGACGATGTCGTCGAGCGCGATGCGTCCGGCCACCAGCATCTCGACTTCGTCGCGGAAGCCGGCGCGCACGAATGTCGAGAGGAACGCGGATACGTGGAGGAGCCCGGCGAGGTAGCAGACGTCCTTCGTGAACGGAGCGCCGCCCTCGACGAGGCCGCCGCGGTAGATGCGCGTCACGTCGAGGTAGGCGTCGCGCTCGTCGGCGCCGCGATCGCGGAGCCAGCGGTACGTGTCGAGGATGCTCGCACCGTCTTCGGCCATCTCGACTCCTCCTCGACCTCCCGCGGCCACGCGAGCTTGTCGAGGAGGTTGCCCTCCGATTCGAGCGAGCTCAGCGCGGCGCTGGCGCGTGCGAGGAGGTCTCGTGCGCGCTCGACGTCCATTCTCCCGAGCCCGGAGGATCAGCGCGGCGGCTGCGGGAGCGACGGGAGCCCGCTCGGGATGCCCTTGAACCCCTTCATGAGCGCCGGCATGTCGACGACCTTGTAGTCGGGCGGCACGACGAAGCTCGCGTCGTCGAGCTTCTTCTTCTCCACCTTCGTCGCCTCCATCCGCGTCTCCTCCTTGCCGTACGCGTCGAACGAGATCACGCGGAGAGGGAATCGGTTGGCCTCCGTCGTCACGGCTGCGATGGCGAGCCCCGGGGCCGTGAGCCCCAGATCGCCGACATCGAGCCACGTGATCCCGTCGGCGACGCAGAGCTCGGCCCTCCTGCCCTCGCTCGTGACGTTCCAGATCTCGCAGGAGTACCCGGCGACGACGTCGTTCTTTCCCGTCTTCTCGATCTTCGGCGGCTGCGAGGACGGCGTGTTCGAAGGCGTGTCGAGCCCGCCGCGCGGCTTCGACAGGCCCTTCGTCGCGTCGAAGTCGAGCACCATCGCCAGCTTCTGCGCGTGCACGAGCATGTAGCCCTTCTTCGTCGGCAGGTCGAAGAGGACGGTGCTCGTCGTGCTCGGCGGCGGCGTGGTGACGTCGACGCGGTACTTCGGCTTCTTGATCCCGTAGACGATCTGGATGGGGCCGCCCTGAGGCGACTTCGTGACCGTCATCGTCATCGTGACCTCGCCCTCGAACTCGGAGCCGAGGAACGAGAGGATGCCGGTCGAGCGGTCGGAGCCGCCGGCGCCGGCGCTCGCGGCGGGCGCGGCGGCGTCGGCGTCTTTGCTCGCCAGGGACTTGAGCTTGTCGCACGCAGGGAGAGCGGCGACGACGAGGGCGATGGCCGCGGCGACGCTACGGCGCGAGAGGACGTGGAAAGACATCGGGCCCGACCACGTTAGTGGCTCGGACCCGACGTCTCCATCCTTTTGGTTCAGCGGCTCAGCCGTGGCCGCCCTTCACGGCCTCGATGCGGGCGAGGAGGAGCTCCATGTGGAGCTTCAGCGCGCGCGGCATCGACGGGCCGATCTGCTCGAAGAACTCGCGGTACGACTGGATCTCCTTCTCCCACTCGTCGAGGTCGATGTGCGTCGCCTCGTCGACCTTCTCCGGCGGGATGTCGAGGCCCGAGAGATCGAGATCGCCGGCCTTCGGGACCCAGCCGAAGAGCGTCTCCTGACCGCCGACGCGCAGGCGAGCGCGGTCGACGATCCACTTGAGGACGCGCATGTTCTCGCCGAAGCCCGGCCAGAGGTACTTCCCGTCCTTGCCCTTGCGGAACCAGTTGACGAGGAAGAACTTCGGCGGCTGGGTGAGGTGCTCCTGCATCCGCAGCCAGTGCTGGAAGTACTCACCCATGTTGTAGCCGCAGAAGGGGAGCATCGCGAACGGGTCGCGCCGGACGACGCCGACCTTGCCCGTGGCCGCGGCGGTCGTCTCCGAGCCGAGCGTCGCGCCGAAGAAGACGCCGTGCAGCCAGGAGAACGCCTGCATGACGAGCGGGATCGTCGTCGCGCGGCGGCCGCCGAAGATGATCGCGCTGATCGGGACGCCGTTCGGATCGTCCCAGAAGCGCGAGAGGCAGGGGTTGTTCGTCGCAGGCGCGGTGAAGCGCGCGTTCGGGTGCGCGGCCTTCTCCGTCGACTTCGGGTTCCAGGGGTTGCCCTTCCAGTCGATGAGCTCCGGCGGCACCGGGCCGTCCTTGCCCTCCCACCAGACGTCGCCGTCGGGCGTGCGCGCCACGTTCGTGAAGATCGTGTCGCGCATGATCGTCTTCATCGCGTTCGGGTTCGACTCGTAGCTCGTGCCCGGCGCGACGCCGAAGTAGCCGGCCTCGGGGTTGACGGCGTAGAGGCGCCCGTCCTCCCCGACGCGCATCCACGCGATGTCGTCACCGACCGTCCAGATCTTCCAGCCCTTGAAGCGCTTGGGCGGGATCATCATGGCGAAGTTCGTCTTTCCGCACGCGCTCGGGAACGCGGCGGCGACGTACGTCATCTCGCCTTCGGGGCTCTCGACGCCGAGGATGAGCATGTGCTCGGCGAGCCAGCCCTCCTTGCGACCGAGGTAGCTGCCGATGCGGAGCGCGAGGCACTTCTTGCCGAGCAGGACGTTGCCTCCGTACCCCGAGCCGATCGACCAGATCGTGTTGTCCTGCGGGAAGTGGCAGATGTACCGGCGCTCCGGGTTGCAATCGAGCACCGAGTGGAGGCCCTTGTTGAAGTCGGGCGAGTCGCCGAGCATCTCCAGGGCCTGGCGCCCCATGCGGGTCATGATCCGCATGTTGAGCACGACGTAGATGCTGTCGGTCAGCTCGATGCCGATCTTCGACATCGGCGAGCCGAGCGGGCCCATGCAGTACGGGACCACGTACATCGTGCGGCCCTTCATCGAGCCGTCGAAGAGCTTGCCGAGCTTCTGGTACGCCTCGTCCGGCGGCATCCAGTTGTTCGTCGGCCCGGCCTCGTCCTTGGTCGGCGTGCAGATGAAGGTGAGCTGCTCGACGCGCGCGACGTCGTTGGGGTTCGAACGGTGCAGGTAGCAGCCAGGGAGCTTCTCCTGGTTGAGCGGCTCGAGGATCTTCTCCTCGACGGCCTGCTCGGTGAGGCGCCTCTTCTCCTCCTCCGACCCGTCGCACCACACGATGCGGTCGGGCTTCGTGAGCTGTGCCATTTCGGCCACCCACTTCAGGAGGGCCTCGTTCTTCGTTAGCGGTTTACCGGTCGAATCGAGGGGGAGGGCGCTGCTCATGGCGCCTGTCTTTACCGCAGCTCGGCGGGCGACGCACCTCTTCCCTACGCGTAAAAATTGCGGTGGAGCTTCCGCTTTTTTCCGGGCGGCAGCGCTGACGTAACTCATGCCTGCGTGTCGTCTTGCCCCGGCGTGAGGCGTCGCGTGCGTGCGCGTCTTCCTTCGGAGCCGTCACGCGACGCCTCCGGCGATCTCGGTGGGAGCACTTCGTTCGACCACGCCGACCGAGCGCGCTCGTCGTTCGTGCGCGCGCTTCTCGGTCTCGCGGTCGCTCGCGTGACCAGTCGCGCCGACCATGGCAAGCGCGATGACCGTGGGCGCGTGTCCTCCCGATTTTTCACGCCCGGGGATCGATCGCACGCGAGCGGAGCTATCTCTGTCTCTCACGTGGAGGTCGCCATGCGTAGCGTGCTTCTCGGAATCGGCGTTGGTGTCGTGCTCGTCTGCTGCGGAGGGAGCTCGGACCCCGCCGCGGTACCGCCCGGCGATCCGTACACGAGCCAGCCGGACACGACCGTCGTCGTCGGGCCCGGCGCCGGCGGCGGCACCGTCGTGGCGACTCCGGACGGCGACGGCTGCATCCAGCTGCCGTCGGGCGAGTGCGTCCGTCCGCAGCGGGAGTGCAAGCCCGGCGAGCGCGCCGACGTCATCGTCGACTCGAGCGGAAAGGTCGTGAAGATCGTCTGCTACCCGGCCGCGGCGGTCCCGACGCCGATCGACGGCGAAGGCAACGTCGAGCTCGGGAAGCAGAACAAGGGCGTCGTCTCGGTCGACGGGGTCGACGACGGCATCGACGTCGGCGACGTCACGTCGAGCGGCAACAACGTCACCGTCTACGGGCAGGGGCCCGCGGTGTCGGTCATCGGCGGCGAGGTCGTCGCGAGCGGCAACAACTTCGCGATGCGCGGCGTCACCGTGAAGAAGGACGTCCGCATCGACGGCAACAACGCGGCCCTCGTGCTCTGCGTCGTCGAGGGCGACGTGATCGTCAACGGCAACAACACCGTCATCGCCGACTGCACGATCGGTGGCAAGATCCGGATCACCGGCAACAACAGCGTGCTCATCGCGAACGAGGTCGGCGGCGGGATCGAGATCTCCGGCACGAACACGGTCTGCGACGCCAACGTCGCCTGGAACGACGCGAACGGAAACAAGCTGCTCGATCCCGGCGAGACGGGGGCGCCGCTGACCTGTGAAGAGAGGTGACCCGCGTCGGGCACGCCCCGCTCTGCAACGCGGCCGTTCGTCCGGCGGTCTGCCGCCCCACGCCCTCCTCCGTACCGGCCGAATGAGTGGAAATGAGGCTCGTTTCGTCCAACACTATCGAGAGCGGGGCCGGAGGAGGCGATGGTCGTCGGCGCACGAACAGGCAGAGCTTCCGAGCAAGGCGACGGCGGACGGTGGTCCGCGCTCGCTGCGGCGGTCGCGCTCACGCTCTTGGCCGCCGGCTCCGCCGGCTGCTCGACGGCCAACGCCGCGACCCACCCGCCGGTGAAGCCGGTGGCCGCAGCGCCGCCCCCGAAGGACGACGGAAAAGCCGCGCAAGGAGGGGTGGGCGGCGAGGCGCACTCGGCCGCGCTCGAGCAGCTCAGGGTGGCGCCGATCACCGGCAGGAGCGACAAGCAGGGCTCCGTCGTCATCCCGCTCCCCGACGCCGAGCACTGGACGCGGGTGCGCTTCCTCACCGTGAAGAGCCTCGTCGGCTTCCGCTACGGCAAGGACCACCACGCGATCTTCGCGGGCTTCGTCACGCACGTGGACGACAACGACGTGCAGGGCGCATGCGGCAAGAGCTTCGAGCAGTGGGCGGCTCCGTGGGTGGAGTCGTTCGAGGTCGAGCTCGAGCACGATCCTCCCGTCGCGTTCACGTGGAGCCCGCCGACTCCGCCCAAGCAGCCGAAGAAGATCGCCATCGTGGACGTCGACCCGGTGCGCGCGAAGACCGCGACGTTCTTCTCGCGCGAGTCCTACGAGGCCGCGTGGGCCGCCTACCCGGCGTGGGGTGACAAGGCCTGCCTCATCCTCGGCGTGGCCATCCCCGTGCGCGACGACCCGCGGCGCGCGAGGGAGGTGCGCGACCGCTTCGTCCAGGAGGTCTTCCCGAAGGTCACGGTGACCGGGCTGGAGGAGCCGAAGGAGAGGTACTGAGGAGAGGCTCCAGGCTCCGGGCTCCAGGCTCCAGAAAGAGGCTCCAGGCTCCGGGCTCCAGGCTCCAGAAAGAG